>Ga0302271_10000578_pt1 | contig 36083 bp, 20 predicted proteins | sample III_Bog_N1_1_FD_198767 | JGI IMG/M metagenome (GOLD analysis project Ga0302271, IMG submission 198767) | Peat permafrost microbial communities from Stordalen Mire near Abisko, Sweden - III_Bog_N1_1 | ecosystem: Environmental > Terrestrial > Soil > Wetlands > Peat | place: Sweden: Abisko... | reverse complement strand
ATAAAAACAATAATAAAGCAGTAATAGTTGCAATATTGTGTAAAAGTTCTTCATAGCTTAAAAACTTTCACATACAGACTTAGAATGATGTTGGGAGGGGGAGGGGGGAGGGGGGATTAATGTGAACCAAGAAGATATCGATGAAGAATGTTACTCTGCTGTCTTTGAACAACCACTGGAATCATTAAAGAAAACTGAAGGAGAAAAGGAAAATATTATTTGGAATTTAGAGATACTATCGTGGGACTCTATTATGTTGATAGGAAAGAGTATCAGCTTCTACAGTTAGATTCTTGATCTGAACTTTAATACAGAGTCTTTACTTCAAAAATCACTAGCGCACACCAATCATTTACATTTTCAACCCATTTTTTTGTGATGATTCTATAGATTTTAATGGAAACCTTACACTAAAATATTATTTGCTATCAGAGAAACAAACAGCTACTATTATTGAAATTGTTGGAAGAAAAAAAGATTCATTAATAAAATAATCTTAGATAATAAAATAGCATTTTGGTGTCAGATAAGATTGAATGATATTTGTACAATTAATTCCTGATATCACCCCAGGCAGAAAGGAATAGAATGTGCCTCAGCTTAATTAAATAATATTTTCTCAATTCAAGTGTGGATATCTTTTTTTTTAGCTTTTAATTCTGATTGTTATTAAGATACTTATCTCACTTTAGCATCTCCCTTTCTCTGTGTTTCGATGAAGCGACTTGTTGTACAGGAACAAAACATTGTCGAAATGGTTTAAATCGATGAAGATCATGGGCTATTACGAAAAGAGCTAAACTTCAAACGTGAATCAACTTGTTCTAAACTCTTCATGCATACGCAGCTCATGATCAAGAAAAACTACATCATCATGAAAAGAAATCACATCACTACAATATTCCAATTGCTCACACCATTGCTCGTCTGCTGTTTGCTCTGCATGTGGCAAGCTCTCGCTGAGAATCTCAGTCGAGTAACGCTAATCGAAAATCCAATGGAATCAACATCAATTCTTCCGAAATGCATAAACGGCGTGAGCATCAATAAGAAGAAGAATGGATTTGTTAATAAAAGAATAAACGAAACAACACACGATAATGCGATGTATAAATTCAATAAAGCTGAAGATTGCATAAGTGTAGCTTACGGAGTCATCGGAGAAAGAGAAGAATGGATAGATCATACGTTGAATTACCTAGCAGTGTAGAATGATTTCAAAATCGATGAAGACATCATCGAAGTGAGATCTAAAACACCTCAAGAATTTGTCAGCTACATTAAGCAGAATCCTAATAGGACACAAATAGGCGTAGTATTTTGTACGTCTAATTATACAGTCAAAAACGATTTAGAGTTCCCGTGTTCCTCCTTTGATCATATCAGAGGATACGAAGATTCGTCAAAAGGAAAAAGAATGATATTCTACAATATATTCTACAATTGGACGCTGTTCTATCGCTCACCTTATTTGCAAGGTGGAATCGGAGGAGGATATCCAAAAGATTGGATGCTCACGTCGTTTAAGTTAAATATCGATAATGGGATATTAGATTACTTCTCCAAATCATCTGAATAGCTATTACTGCCGCTGCAGAAGGGAGAATCCAAAATGGAAATAATTCAATAAGATTACCCTATCTCTCCGAGCAGGTAGATTTTCTTCATTTACTTACACCATAATATTAGCAGATTCTAATTATCTTTCCAATTAGGTTCTCTTCAGGAATGGATGTTGTAACAGGACACGGTGCTTTTTACTTTTTCATTCCAATCATGATCAATTTCATTGTCACAATCAACGAGATTCTCAGAGAAAAACAAAAGAGATTGCGTTAAGGTAATTTATCCTACTTTTTCCTATTCACAATCCTAATTCTATGCTTCCATAAAACAGGCATAACAACAATGGGATTAGGTAATTTCAGCTATTGGTCTAGTTGGGTTATTTCTTCATTGATTCTAACAATCGCCACCAGCAGTATCCAAATCATTTGTGGAAAAGCATTTGGCTTTGATATCTTCACAAAGACGCCATTTATAATATTATTGGTTTTCTTCGTCTCCTACGGCATGAGTATCAATGTTATTGGATATCTCATCACGAATGTATGCACTGACACAGCGAATGGGTAAATAACTACAATTTTATTGTAATTGAACTAATGTAAATCTCCTATTTTGAACAAACCAATCCAGATACACATTTGCTTACGGTTTTCTGTTGATGGCTTTGGTGATGCAGTCGTTTCTGACAAGTGGAGTGTTTGTGTACTATTTGCACAGAGTTGATGCGGAGATATTTGTCAAAATAATACGAGGCGTCTTTTCAATATACCCTGCATTTCACTATTCCAAAATGTATGGTGACATTGCATTCAAGAGTGGCAAACATTACTCCGTCGCTGACAGCAGATGGGTAGAAGGTGTTGGATACACATACTCTGATTTATTTTAGCCAATAAACGGGAAATTCATGGTGCCTAAAGAATCCTTCTATGAATGCCCATCAACTTTCTAGAGTTTTATACATCTAAACATGGTGACATTCTGCATTGCTTTACTAGCACTCTACGCGGATATCGTCTTCCCTAATGTATGTATCCATATCCTTCCCCTTCAAACATGCGATTCTTACTCTTTTTTTGCTTATTAAAATAGAACAGAGGCACTCAAGAATCTCCATTGTTCTTTTTGAGTTTAGATTATTGGTCGAAATGTTTTGGTTTTCGATGTTCTAAAAGTATAAAAAGCAAACGAGACTAGGAAATCATTCACGGGAAGCAACAATTACTCCAAGCTAGTAGCAATCAACAGAAAGAATATAATTACAGTGACATGAATTTCTATAACACCGTGAGCCGTGAAAAGAATAGAGTTTAAAACAATGAGAATAGTTCTGCTGAGAATAGAGGATTGCGAATAATGGGACTCAGTAAAACATACAATAAATATCCATTCGGGATAAAGTCCAGTTAAGATAAAGAAGCACTGAAAGACATCTGGTTTGAAGTTGATTAAGGTGAATGCATTTCGATTCTAGGACACAATGGAGCTGGAAAGAGTACATTGATCAATATTCTAACAGGGTTATTGTCTGCAACTGCTGGAACAGCGAATATGATTGGATTATCGATAGACAATGAAATTGATTCGATTTAGTAGATTATTGGAGTCTGTCCGTAATTTGATATTCTTTGGGATGAACTTACTGCGGAGGAACATCTGCATATGTACTGCAGATTGAAGGGAATACCTGTGACTAGGATTTAGAAAGAAATAAACAAGCGATTGCAAGAAGTTGGGTTGTTTGCTGTGAAGAAAGCAAGAATCAGTACATTTTCAGGAGGAATGAAAAGAAGAGTATCACTTGCGATATCAGCTATTGGTAAAATAATAAGGAGACAAATGGTTTTGTGTGAATCAACATCATTTTTGTTTGCGATAGGTAATCCATCAATAATATTCTTGGACGAACCGACATCTGGAATGGATCCCAAGACAAGAAGAGAAATATGGGAAATGATTAAACGCCTTAAATAAACGAAAGCGATTATTCTTACAACGCATGCTATGGAAGAAGCTGAAGCACTTTCAGATAGAATTCTCATCGTTGCAGGAGGAGAACTCAAGTGTATTGGTAATAATTATTATTTTTATTTATTTTCAAGACAAAATTCTGATTATTTCTTGGATGATTGATTGTATCATAGGCACATCATTGTATTTGAAAAACCATTACAGTGATGGATATAGGTTGAGTTTAGTTACCGAACCATAGTATATCGACTATGCTCGAATTGAACTCAAGAAACTCCTACCGTCATGCAAAATATCTGACAGCAGTGGTGGTAGTATCGTCGCTTGTGTTCCTGTCTTGAATCTAAACGAACTAGGAAATTTCTTTGAACTCATGGAGTCACAAGAAAATGAACTTGAAGTAATTGATCAGCGACTAATTAATTTCAAAAAATACGTGAAAGACTGGGGACTCTCGCATGCAACCCTAGAAGAAGTCTTTTTAAAAATAACTTAATCTAAGTCATATCTTTCCTGAGAACGAGTTTGTTCTCTTAATACAAGCAACAAAAGTAGGATTAATAATAAAAAAGATATTTAATAAACAAAAACATGGAATCTATTATAGAGAAATAGTCACTAAAAAAACTAAAATTTCCATGTATTTCAATAACAATCTTGAGCAAATCTTAATTCCTAATTTCTTTTTTGTTTCATTCTGCTTATTCTCTTTCAACAAGGTGTAATTTTTAGTTTGACCACTCTAATAAACAAGTGAAATACTTTCACCTTAAGCTTTTCTTTGCCTATTTTTCTTATTCGTTTTTAGCAGTTTTTAATTACTGAATTGTTAATTAACCAAAAAGAAACAATTTCTACAACAAACACTTCAAAAAAACAACCAATCACAATGCAGCAAGTCAGCAAATGGATGGTTGATAATGAGGAGTATCTCGGGAAATACTTTATTATCTCCCTAGTTGGCTTGTCGCAAGGTGTTCTAGCGTTATCTGAAGTCCCCCTTAACTTTCTTTACAAGGATGACTTTCATATGTCTCCTGCGCAGGTGACAATTGCGTAAGGGATCATATACTCTCCCTGGATATTTAAACCACTTTACGGACTACTCAGCGATTCCCTGCCAATCTTCGGAGAACGAAGAAAGAGTTATCTAATAATATTCTCGTTTATTCATTTCCTTGGTTGGCAAGCACTTGCGTTTCTTGTCAAAGAAAAAACAGCAGGAATTTTAATTTTACTTGGAATTCAATTCTGTGCTGCGTTTTGCAATGTCATCGGAGAAGCAATCATTGTTGAGATATCCTAACTCAAAACAAAGGCATTAAACATGAACGAAGAAGAGTAACAAGCTGAAGCATCGAAGAATATATCGATTTTCTGGGGATCACGCAATATTGGTGTAACAAAAATGATTTTCAATTCGAATTCACAAATGAAATTGAATTTTTTCTTCTTATATTTTGTGAATTCCTAATCATTATTTTCAACAAATAGGTACTTGCAACTGTTTTTCTAGGAGGTTATCTAATCTAAATCATAAACAAGCACTACGTGTTTGCTATCACAGGAATCTTCCCTTTAATTCTATTCTTGACATCTTTCGTAATGTCCGGTGATTCCAAGGAAGAAGAAATAATCATCACCAATCTCAGTGATTAGAATCTCACGAAAATCCAACTTTTCTTTAGATTCTTGAAAAAACCATAAATCTACTAGCCCATCATCTTTGTGCTGCTCTTCACAATGGCACCTAGCACAGGCAGTTCTATGTTCTTCTTCTAAACTGAGCGCTTAGGGTTTTAGCCCGATTTCATTGGTACACTGAAATTCATTGGGTCAGCTGGATCGCTCATAGGAGTTATTGTCTACAATTAATTTTTGAAAAACATGAAATTCTCCTCTATTTTCATAGTCACAAGTATCTCATGTTCTTGCTTAGGTCTCAGCTAGCTACTTCTCGTCACAAGACTCAATGTCTAGATGGGTATCCCTGATAAATGGTTTTGTCTTGGTGGCACAGTAATCATGGATATCGCTTCGGAAGTGAATTTACTTCCAATTCTTGTGCTTGCTTGTCGGTTGTGTCCGAGGAAAATCGAAGCAACGATGTTCTCAGTTGTCATGAGCACTCTTAACCTTGGTGGGTTTTTGTCTTAATCTTTCGGAGCTATGCTAATTCATTATTTAGGCATCACATAAACGAACTTTGAGAATCTCTGGAAATTAATAACGATTACTAGCATTATGTCGATTGTTCCTCTAGTTGGGATAAATCTTGTAAGCTAGGAAGGGAAAAAATAACTTTCTGATAGTGATCTGTCAACGCCAGAGAATTCAGAAACTAAATCGGATAAGCATGAAGATGATGGAGATAATGGTTAAGAGATTGGTCCGAAAGTAGAAGGGGAAGAAAGTGAAGCACTTGTTGGTTCAAATGGGTAGATAATTGGAAATAAATAGGAATACAACACATTTGAAAAAGATAAAGAAAGTATTGAAAACGCAAAGAAAGAAGAAGAAACTATTTCAACTAATCCACACACTCTTATTCAAGTCAACAAAGAACCATCACCTAAGAAGCAATGAACAACCTCTTGGAAAAGCAAAACAATTAAAAAAATGATAGGAAATCTTGAGAATAAATAAATAATCAAAATGTTAACAGTCACTTTAAATATTTTTGTAATTGTGCTACGATTCATCTTGGGGGATTCACTATTATTTTCTTTGTTTGCTTCTGTTCTAAATAGCATTAATTCTTTAATTCAGCTCCTTTCTACCCTTATTATGACTTTTATTGATTATCTTTCTCTGTTTGTGTGATATCCTTTATTTTGGGGGAGTTTGTAAACTTGATACATCAGCAATTCTGATCATCCAAAAGTGAAAAAAAGATATTCTAGCAAGACAAAGACAATTAATTAGCTTCGAAAAAGAGAAATCTGCTTTTTGAGATTAACAATTACTGTTTCTTTTAGTTCTTGTTACAAAAAGAAGATAAGATCCCAAAAAAAACAGAGACATCAGATTTTTCCAATGAGACAAGTCGAACACTACCTACTCTACGAGAAGCGTTAGAACGGAATATTACACGAGAACTACTATGGACGTGACTAAAAAGGAAATCGAGATGTCTACGTAAAAATCTTTGAAACTAAGAAAGTCCCCGATTTGCAACCCATCCGCAGACATATCAACAACGAAATCATGATACAATAACAAGTATCTGCAACGAACCAATCCAAGCAGACTCTGTAGCTTGTGGATAATTATCTAACTTAAAACAGCATCTATTTGATTTACTTGAACCATTCGTTTAGAACTCTGAAATCGTTCATTTAGTACAAAAATATGCTTACGGAAAGACAAGCGACAGATTATTTTGCATAGATCTACAGTGCCTATTCAGAAATAGCTAAGATTAATGTAAATATATCTCTCAAAGGACCAACCATAACAATTTGAGTTTATTTCATGAATACTTCTCATCTAATTTATCCTGTTTTTGCTAAAAGGCTATTCCGCGTGACATGACAATGGAGAATTTGTTGATCGATGACGATGAGAATATAAAAATAGATGATTTCGGGATTTTTAAGTTTTTATATCTGCAGAAGAACAGTTCAGTAAAGAGCCGCATAAACGAGGGACCCGAGACATACTCAGACAGAAGCAATTACACCAAGGAAAAGAGTGATAGCTGGAGTATCGGTGTGGTTCTCTTCCAACTATTATTCCAAAAAGATCCATAATTTAAATCAGGGGAACTTATTGTCCCAATCGATAGAAGCGTATCCCCTGCAATGGTAGATCTTCTCAAGTAGCTTCTAGCTGAACAACCAAGTAGAAGACTCTCATGGAGCAATATCTTCTCGCATGCTTGCATGATTAACTTCTATAATTTAGAAACGCAGTAAGAAGATTGGGGGATGTCCCTTTCTGCTTTTATTCGACCTTCGAACTAACATATCACAGAGAAATATCCTAAACTGCAAACTGCAGCAGCTAAGGCTTCAGCGAGTAGTAGTTCAGATTCAAAGCCTACTAATTATACTTAACTTGCAAGGGCATTTACACTGAACAGCAATAGCAACAATAGCAGTGAGAAAAAGGAATATCCAAAGCTAGCAGTAACTCAATAGCACGCATAATAGCAGTAGTTACAGTAGCAGACACAAAGTCAATTAAAGTATCCGTCTCTTCCGGTGGTTGTGGAACACATGATGCCTCCAGGAAGTGCAATATATCATGGTACATGCTTGCAATCGAATTATGAGAAATATCTGTTTGATGCGAGTAATACGATATTAAGTTAATCTACGTTTTCGGATAAAAGCAACAAGGCTAGTTCAGTAGGTTAAGCAGGAAGTTTGAGTAATAATAGTAATTAGTTTATGAATAACTAATCAATGAAATAAACTCCTTTTAATCCATTCGCTAATGTGAGTGTGTAGCAATAACAGCAGCAATAGTAGAATAGTTAGTAAATGTAATAGTAGTAGTAATTGCAGTAATAGTAGTAATAGCAGTAATAATAGCAGTTGCAATAGCAGAAACTGAGAGAATAACAGGAATTGAAGTAATAGTAATATCTGTAATAATAGCAGCAATAAAAGAAAAAGGAAGAGGAAGAAGAGTTACTCAAGTAATAGAAGTTATTGTTCTAATAGCAAGTAGCATAACAGAATATGATGAGGGAAGCTGCTGAAAAAGCGAAAAAAGAATAAGAAATTCTCATAGCGAAATAGTAATAACTTGAGAATGAATAGAAGATCTAATAATAACAACAATAGTATTATTAACAATAATAATAAGCTAAACTACTTGCACAATAATAATAACAGCAATTACTGTAGTAGTAACAGCAGTAGTAGATGTAGTAGTAATAGCAGTAGTTGTTGATGTAGTAATAATAGCAGTAGTTGTTACAACAGTAATAGCAGTAGTTATTGTAGCAGTAATAGCAGTAGTTGTAGTTGTAGCAGTAGCAGCAGCAGTAGTAGAATTTCTCATAGGGAAACACCAATCTGAATTAGAACTAATAATCCAATCAACTGGAAAACCAAGACAATTACGAAGATGACTATGAAATCATAGAATAAGAATAGAATGCTAGCAGCACAAGCTCATTTTAGCTGCAGTCTTAGTTCATGATCTAGAAGAGAAAGAAACAAGATAGATTCAATAAGATAATTGGCAAAAATAAGCAAAAATCGAGTTCACAACAGAACCAACAACAACAGCAAGAATAACTTGATAAATAAGTTGATGACGAAATTGTCAAGATTGAGTAATAACTCCTGCAAGAGACTAATAAATAGTCGCAGTAGTAATAGACTGGTTAGTAGCAGCAGTAGTAGTAATAATCATACCCGACAATGAATAACGTACCTAATTAAGTGAAAAAAGTAGAGACCAACAACGCAAAGAATATACCATAACCTAATGGGTTTAACCCTTTCTCAGGAAGTAAACTTATAGATACTATGAAATCAAATTACTTTTTGGATTGTTCAATTGCATAATCAACTTGTTAAACTAGGTGCTATGGGAGTGTCGCTGATCAGAGGAGGATAGCAGAAGGAGTAGTAATAACCTGACGAATCTGCAAAAGCTATCAGTAACAAGAAGATCTTTGATAAGAATGTTAAATATCTTTAATCTGAACTTGACAAGTTCAACGTGATGGCTTAGGCTGTGGAAACAGCAGAAGAGGTAATTGCAAAAGTCCTTTCTCTGATGAATTTCTTTATTATTTTTTTGAAACCTCTCTAAACTAAATTAGTTGCTGGATGCAAAGAACAATTTTTGGGTGGTGGTAAGCTACTTGATGCTCAAGCGATTATGGTTAGTGAGATGTTAATTAGCTGATTCACTGGAAAACCATGAGAAAATCGATGAAGAATTCGAAGAATGGGAATTGTTTTGTATTTCCAGTGAGTTCCAACGAGCACTAGATAAACTGCACAACAGCAACAAAGCCATCAAAGTCTCAGCGTTAGGGTTACAGAAGCTTACTTAGAAGAGAATTCAACGACTCAATCCATAAGTCTCCAAGGAATTAGTTTAACATTTACCGTTAGAAGAAACGAGTAATTTCGCAGCAAATTTCTTTGTGCACATACATTTCCATATACTATCACTCCTTGAATCTGTCCCGAATCAACCTCCACCAGCGAAAATAGCGTTGCTTAAGCATATCGCGTAGCTTAAGGATATTCTGCTCATCGTGGAGCAAGGAATCTTCAACAACAGTGATGTTTTCTTTAATCTACAGAAGCACAATGCAATCTAAGCAACTTCCAGCGAAGAAGCAATCAATGAGTACATAAACAATAAAAATAAGAGTTTATAGATATTCACAGCGTATTATAAATCGCTTGGATATGAGATATGAGATTATATTGACCAATAATAAAAATAATCATAAGGAAAATTATATTAAGAACAAAAAAAGATAAATCAAGGTTATTTTAAAGATTTGTAAAGTTCTTAACATCTATATATAAGTACCTTAAAAGCAACAAAATGAGTTGTTTTTCTAATTATTACAATCAACGTTCAAGATCTCAAGGCTTGAAATCACAGAAATCAATGAAGAATAGTATTTTTGTGCATCTAACACATATTTATTTATTCTAAATATTTTTTATAAAACAAGTGAAATATTTCTCATCTGAAAACGACCCTTTTGAAATTGATTGATTGATGCTCTCAGAGTTTCTTTTTAATTTTTTTCTACGCCTTGATCTCTTCATCGAGTTATTTCAGGAATTTCCCATTTTTATCCCTTGGTTTCTTGGATACAGCAATTTATTATTTTTTATATTTCACGAGCGAAGTGTTCGCTCTGCGTAACTTTTTCTCACGATATTTCTGTATTTTCTCGATTCTTTACTAAAGCGTTAAAGTCCCAATGCGTTTAGTCGAAGCTGTAATAATATACTCAATGATTTTCTAAGATTTATATTTACTGGAATCTTCTTTGTCTTCGTTTTTTTGGTTAGAAATGAACTCAAAGAGCTACTATTTCTTTTCGGGATTTGCTTTTTAGTAAAATTCAATTATTAGACTCATATTTGCATCGTTCATGAACGAATTCTAATTTAATTCATTAGGCTAACTGTTCTTCTACAGCATGCTCATGATCTAAGCATCCTTTTCATCTTCGACTACTTTGTCCTTTTCGTTGTCTTTATCGTTAACATTCACATCAATCTTAAGATTTAGCATAGGTTTCTTCTTTTTATCATTATTGTTCATTTCATTTGGAGGCTATGCATTATTATTATTATTATTGTTATTGCTATTTGCTTTAGTAATCTAGTCATTTAAATGTTCTTATTAGATGTGCTACTGCTGTTGCTGTTGACCTTATGTTGATTAATGTTTCTCTGAATCTTCATGTAAACTCTTGAAAGATCCAAAATGTTCTTACTTTTACTAAACCTAATACTACTGTTATTAATAGGGATTATGACTTAGTGCCTAAGATTAGTAATTGACATGATTTTATGGATTCGTTTGTTGCTATTAAAATGATTTATTCTGATCGTATGCAGAGAGTTATTGTTAAAAGTGAGCTTGAACAGAAGAATCCGGAGCTGAAGATGGGTAGAAAAATCTTTATTATTGTTGTTGTTACTACTGCTGATTAGCGTATCCATTGTTATTAGCTCCTGGAGTGAGCAGCGCATAGGATTCAAGTTACTGGAAGTTATTTTAAGGATTGAAGAAAAAGCTAGATTAATCATATGAATTTTATGGTCGAGGATACGGCAACCTAGCTGATTGAGGAGGGTTGTTCAGTTGCTGCAATTAGATAGGTGTGAAAGGGGAAAAGCCTATGTTTGGGTTGTACCCAGCAAAGTAACTAGGAAACTAACTGTTGTTGGTGTTGTTGGGATGCTATGAATTCGATGCGTTGATATTATTTCCAGGATTGGAGGGCATAATATTATTGTTATTGTTACCTGGTGCACTGATATTGCTTTCAATTGGATCACCTGCGTGGCTGTTGTTGTTTTAAAGAATTGTGGTATTATTGGTAATTACGTTGTTGGGTTATGCAGCATTGTGATTATTACTATTAATTGCATTTCCTGGAGGAATTTAGAGGAGCTACAAATTTGGTTTGCGATGTTCTTTTGAAGATGCACTTGACGCTGCCTGATTAGTGGGTGCATTCTCATTTTGTTCAGTCATGTTAATTTATTAATTATTTAAAGGATTATTGTTTCCATTCATACCTGAAGACTTTTAGAAACTTTAATAAGTCTAAGGTAGCTTTTAAGTTGCACTTGCAGCTGTAGTTGCAGCATTCGCTGATGTTTATTGCTGTTGCTGCTGTTATTGGTGTAAAGCAAACTAAGATTAAGGAAAAGTATTATTCTGCCCTCCCGAAGCTGTAGGTAGTTTAAACTATCCATGCTGATTGAATACATCATTTTGCGAGTTCTAAGATCCTCCAGCTGCTCCATTTGTAGTATTTCCAGAGGTTAAAATATTATTATTAGTATTCTTCCCTCCACTGTTTTGATGGTTATTTATTGCAGCAAATTATGAGAACTACAATTGCCGATCAATGGCGAATTATGTCACTTATTCCTCACTTAGCTATCCGACGTTCGCAGCAGGTAAAGAAAATTATGAAGTATTAGTTGCTAAGGAGTTTGCTGCTGCGTTGTACAGATCTCCGTAGATCTAAGGTGTCCCTGCAAATCCATTGTTCTGCAGATTGCTCGCTTGCTACTGCGATTGTATCCCTAGCTCTTCGTTGATCGCTGCAGTCGTGAAGTTAAAGAAATTCTGTCCTTTTGCGAAGTTAGAATATTGAGCTCCTGTTATGATAGGTGTGTATGCTAAGGAAGTAGGAGCAGTTGCTTTGTTTGTTTGAAATGGACTTGGACTAGGTAACGCACCTACGTTGATTTCATTACCCCACTCGAATTTATCATTCCCCGTGGAGCTAAATGGACCTTGTTTTGGATTCCCTCCAGCAGCCGCTACAGCTGCAGCTACTGCTGCGACATTAGGATCGTAATTCAAGAAATATCCTGTTTGCTATTTAGCAGCTGAAGATAAATTGACATACGCAGATGCACCATTCAGCTATAAAGGAGTGTTTTGCTGGTCCATAAGTGTGTCTTGGGAACTGTAATGAGGATGCAATGGAGGAAGAAAAAATACTATGGAATTATAAAAGTATCCTTGAACAGAATGAATCGGAGTGTAATCAAGATTAAAGTGCTTTTTAAAAATATATTTTAGTGGTTTTACCTCTTTTTATCTTGCTTGAGGTTTCTCCTGGAATGCTTTCCTCTTTCTTTTATCTTCCTCAATTCGATTAAAGTCCGTTTTCTTTGAGTCTTTTTAACTTTATTTATCCTAGAACGATTCTTATTTTTCATTTGTTTTGTTTCGATTTCGCTCCAAATCCAGCACTTTGATTATACTTTTGTGTCTTGCTCATTATGCCACCATACTTTAATCATTCATTTTGACTTTATGTATCTACTTAAGTGCTATTAGTTTAGTATTATTTATGAGATATTTCCAATTTGTTTTTATCTTGTTCAATAGACTCTTTTGAACATAAAAAACAAATTAATTTTGATTTTAACTACTTTAAAATAAAAACAAATACAATCTTACCTAAATATGGTCTCATTGATTAGGTTATTTGAGAATGACTCAACCATTCAAAAATAATAATGATTTTCCTTATTTATTATCATGGTGATTTCCATAGTGAAACTTCGAAGAATGGATGAACATTCGAAGGAATATCTTAGTTGTATTCTCATTTTTATATTTTTAGCACCCTTTTCTTAAACTTGGCATTTTTTGCTGATATTTTAGATTCTTCTGACAATCAAAGAATTACCAAGATATTATCAACACCAAACCCCTCCTTTTGATACTCATAATTATTTCAAAATATACCTGATTTAATAGATCTGTGCATAAATTAGCCTGATTCTTGATTTTGACGCTAATAATTCCTTTGGATACTCCCAAGTTTCAGGTGAATTTAATTTCGTCAGGAGGATTTGTAGATTTTTCAAATTTAGTCTTTTTTGAATTGTGGATATCTCAGAATATTTCAAAAATCATTATGTTTCTTTCTGTCAATCCACATAATCAAAAACCTCCATTTTCCTCAATCAATCAAAAAGTAAAACCATAAGAGATTGATGATTCTCATTCCCTTTCTTTTACAGTGTAAGTCAAACTCTTTAACCATTATTGGTAAGGTTATTTTTTGTTTTAAAGGATCAAAAAGATTAAAAATTGCATATAATTCTTGAAATAACAACAAAAATACATGAAGAAACTATCAAAAGAAAGCTAAAAGAATATTAGTTCTTTGATTTTTCATCCAAATCAATCATCTAGAAGCACTTTACTTTCCTCAAGACTAGCACACTACCATCAACTATCTTCAAGAATGAGGTACTTTCGAGCAATTTATAATATCTCTGTTTTTTATTGGTGTTTCATAGCATTACTAAATAGATTATGCAAAATCTCTTATTTCTTCTTATTTATCCTCAGCCACTTAAAGCCCACAGGAAAGTTAATTATTTCTTGATTTCTTCTGTGATTATTAGTAATTCATAAATACTAGCTAGTCAACTAGTCTATTGGGTGATTCACATCCTTACGTCAATGGTGGAAGCTCTGTCTTCCCTGTTTATAACAGCAATTACCTCTAAGGTGAAGGATATGCTTACTACTAATATTACAATGTCATAGCAACACTTGTCCTTCCATTATTTGTTTTATTACTACTCTTAGTAATACTACTGTTTCTCACATTAATAGTCTTCTAAACGACTTCACTTTTGACTAGACTTTCAGATCTCAGCTTGCTATCTGCTTAAACCCCAGGAAAGATATTACTATTATTGCTATTCTTATCAATTATCGCTAGTTTAGTTTTATTAGCCATAATTTATGAAGTAATCGGCGTGGAAGCTTCTCGATTATGGTTCTAGAATGGCATGAATGTGTCCACAAGACTATTGTACTTCTCTTCGATGAGTTTAGCTTTATTTAAGAGATATATTTATACTTCAATACTGTTTTTGATATTCGATTACTATTGCAATGGCTGCATTTATTCAGCAACTGTTGAGCTTCGAACTCTACGGTTCTAATCCATTTTAGTCGGTTAAATACTTATTCTTTCTCTGCAGCTACTTCTGTCATTCCCTCGTGGCTACTTCTGCTATTGTAATTACTGAAATTATTGTATCTTAGAAGGCATAGGTTAATTGTGTTCTCTTTTCTTAATCTTAGACTAATATCGACTGTTATCGTTAAATTAAGGAATTGCAATCTATTCAAATTTAGATTCGCCTTTAAGGATTGTAGTAATAGTACCAGCAGTTGTGTTCTAAATTGGTTTTAATGATTTATTATGGTTAATGTTCTTGTTATTGTTGATCTAATTCTAAGTTGGTTAAGTTTTAGGTAGATAATAATTTGCATCTAGCAGTAAAGTCCTAGATTATATGATCTTCTTCCCTGCAGAGAAATCGTTGAGGACTTGAATATTCTGATCGATGTCTTAGGCATATTTCATAGATAACTATTCAGGTTCACATTTATTTACATTATTACTTTTATCTCCCTAAAGTTATTGGATATTTGAAGAATTACTGCTTTAGTAGTTGTCTTGATTATTTGCGATTTCTGCAGTTTATTGTTTGAATGTTGCTAATGATAAAGAATCAAGTACACCATTATGTTACTGCTGAAGATCTACTTGCTATTTTTAGTAAGATAATATTGATTTCTATGTATGCTAATGATAAGGAGAATCTCGAGAAATACTGCTGTTGGCTTATTATCTCAGCGCAGCAGAAACATAGAGTTGTTATTAATAAGAATTAAGATCGTTGCTGTTTCTAAACTGTTTCTGATCAATTTGTTGTTGTTTTTGTTATATTTGTTATCTCTTAAGCATGATGAGTTATTACTTTTATTAGCAAAGCAACTAGAGTTGTTGTTAAGTATCTAATTACTAAAATTACTTCCTACTACCATCTTCATTCGTTTTGTTTTCTTCTTCTTCTTCTTTTTATTCTAATTCTTATTAGAATCTATCAAACTCTCCAGAAGACCAACCATACGCTTAGAAATCACATTCTCTCGATTATTCTGTAAAACCAGAACCTCTTAGCGGCGTTGATGCAGTTGTATCTTTTAGCTAAGAATACGGAGAATAGCATTTTGCAATTCTCGAAGAATCTGATAAATTAGTCTTGAAATGCTCCTACTTGTATAACAAAGCTTATTCTCTTAGCGTCAATCTATTGTTCTATTGTTTTGCCAGACTCTTAGAGTACATCCCGGGGAGAATAGGTAGCAGTACTTCAGATTCATTAAGAATTGTTTCTTTTCTTGGAGATTCTTAGTTAACTGAGTTACTTCGTTTCAAAGAACCAACAACATCTGCCGCATCATTTGAACAGGATCCTTTTACGTATTTCTGTTATTAACTAGACCCTGTGATACCGGAGACTGTTCGCTGAACATTAATTTTATCATTAATTTTAATTGATTGTAGATTTAGAGTTATATTTTCTGCTGTTTGTTTTCTTTCACTGAAAGATTGCTTGTTTCGTTCATTGGTTGTCTTCTATTATCTTTTCTGATCAACTAGCTGCTAAGATTATTAAGCTGTTTATTATTTAGATTGTTTTAGTTCTTCGTATTGTTTTTGCTTCTCTAATTGCTGCAGTTTTTTAAATTTCTCGATTGCTGCTTGCTAACTTCTCTCAATGGTAATTTAAGGGTTGATGTCAGCGATTAATACTTTTTGTTGATTTTAATCTATCTTGATTGCTTTAGATTTAACTAATGGAGCTTACTGCTGTTTGGCCTTTAGGGTTTCTTCAATTTCTTATTCTCCAGGTTCTATTCCAGCATTCTCAGCAAGATATTGATCTACTTTGGATTGACTAACTCCTTATGCTTATTACTCTTATTATTCCACTTGCTTTTTAGCTAATTATTTCTTCTTCCTTTTATGTTTTCTCTTATGCTTAATCGGTGCACTAATCGGTTAAGCTACCCATTTGATATTCATATCTTATGCAATTTTCTTTGCAACTTTTGGTGGAATTATTGCTTTAAGCTTCTCCGTCATATCTAATTCATCAGCAAGTGGATCAGAATCACTACCACTTCCAGGTGTATTCGCATCTTTCTCTATAAACTACTCGATATTCTAAGTTATCTAAGTTATTAATGTCTATTTGTTTATTGGCTAATCTGTATCTGTTTGTGGTGCAGAATCATAATAGATTGTCTTGACTAAATTAACTCCTAATCCAAGTAAATCATCAATTTTAAAGCATCTTCGAGCACTCCCACTAAGCGACGTAAATCCATAGAAGCTTGTCTCAAGCGTGAACACATTGCATGTCTCATAATAGTCTTCCCTCGGTCTGTTAACTTCATTCCAAACTGCAATTCTCGCTGCACTTTCCTTGTATTCTTCCATAGCAAAAGTGCAATCTTTGAATTAAAATATCTCCGAGACTTTTGAGAAAAGTACGGGAAACACTCGGCATGATACTAAATCACTTTCTTTTCTGCAGGCATAGATAAAACTGTTCATTCTATGAAGAGTAGTATTATATTTATAACCCAGTCAACAAAAACAGATTAAGAACAAAAACAAAAAAGAATAATGTGTTCAAGAAGGGGGATTACTTCTTTGAGTGTCCATGCAGATCGATGAAATATTCCATTCTCTACCCATCATCTCGTGTCTGCTTTAAAGCTTTCTTCGCGTAATATACTGAAGGATGCAGGATCTTTTTGCAAAAAGACAACAACAAAAAAAGGAATTTTTAACATCATCTATCTTATTTTTTATGAAGTTGAATATCTTCAATATCTGTAAATTTGTTACCCTGGAAGGTGAGAGCCATTATCTGTTAATATCCACTCCAGCTAGATTACAGCGGGAGTTTCCATAGATAACTCCATCTGGATTCATCATAGGGATGATTTTGAATACAAAATGTTATCTCAGATAATCAGCTTCGGCAGTTTCACCAAGAAGAGCATTAATAATGCCTTCCATTACAAAACTACTGACTGTCTCCCCAGGGTGCTATCGAGCAATCAGCCAGACAGTTGATTTGTTAATATTCTTAACTTATTCCTTATCACTATAGACTTTTTTCTTGGTCTGCTCGTTACTTGAAGGGATGTCATCAGCTTTATTTGTAATAGAAACGATAGGGATGGCATTATTGCTCACTGAATGACACAGTATTTCCTTCATTGCAACACTAAAAAGATAGATTTCTTAGAGAAAGACAACATAAATGTAGGAAAACGAATATTATAATAAGTATCGATGTATGTATGTTAAGAAATAATATAAATTACATGTGTGGTCTGTATGTATTTGCTTCTTTGATAGACGTCTCAAGATGATTGATCATCTTTGAATAGGAATACGGTATGTTCAATGCAAAATACACCTAATCATCTTCATCTTCAAATTGATAACTAAACTGCAGAATCTCGTACTTCGAAGTCAAATCGGACTCCTAAAAGAGAAAAGTTGGAATTATTATTAACCATTTTTATTTGAGGAGTTCAAGATTGGTTACTTTAGAAATATTGCTCTTCTTGAGTTAAACTCTTCTGCATGGTCTACTCCATCCTGTTCTTTCTTTCTCCCAAGCCCTCAGCGAAAACACAGCTGGTTTCATTCCTAAATTGAAGAGCGATCCTCCTTTGGCGAGATTAACAATCCTAAATACTACTTTTAAATCCTTAAATCTGAAGTTCGACACTTTAAAGAAGAACCACTATGCATATCCCTTTGTGTTTGTATCATTTTGTAGAATGAGATCGTACTCTTAATTGGGAATTCGAGAATACGCAGCGAAGAGATTTCCACATTCAAATCTGCTATCAAATTCAATTTCTTTCTTGCAAGAAATAAATTTATCTCGTTCTTCTTGTTCGATCCTAGCTTTCAAACTAAACTTTGATTGCTCATCTCTAGCTACCCATCGATGAGGCTTAAGAGTTTAGAACATGTTGCTACCGAAATCGACGATGCAACTTAGATTAATGTAGACACTAGCGAAATTATTGATTTATTCACTAATTGGTTTTTTCTCTTTTGATTTGCTGTAGATGAGTTTTAATACTTTAGATTTAGCATATTTCAAAAATAACGTACCAGCTTGATCCTCGTTAGTTTCAGGTATCACAGGGACAGGATCTTATGGAGTTGTTGCAGTCTAAGCAGTAAGAGAGTCAGGAGATACACCAATTTGATCAGCTGTTTTGTCAGTTTGATTTGTTAGAATATTAGCAGATGATGTGTTAGCTGAGTTTTTAGTTGTTTGTTTTGCAGATTCGGTAAGAGATTTATCATTAAGTTCTTTATTTTTATTAGTTTAGCTATCGATCCATCCCTCCATTAGATTATTACTGCTCATCCCTTCTACATTTTAGTTTAGAGCTTATGGTAATTCTCTACGCAAAAAATAAATATTATCAGTTAATTTTCATTCTTTTTTGGAAAAGAGAATCAATCACACAAATCGAAAAATTAGTACTAGAAAGCTGGTTGAGATATCAATATCCTTGGTTTAAAGTCAGTTGGTTTGGTTGGCATTAATAGGGGATTAGCTTCTGGAAGAGATTTCCTGCCATTTCTAGGAAAATGCTAATCGACTGAACCTCCAATAGATTCATGTGATTCACGTATTCCTCCTGAATTGTAATGCCGCAATCTGCTTTATATTCTTCCTCCGATAACATGATATTCAAACTCTTCTTCAAACCCCTCTTGATCGCCCGATATCGCAAAATCCTCTAAGTATGACTCTAACAAAGAAGAATGGAATGAAGCCCAAACAATTAAAAGTTTACTCTGTAGCATGATTGTAAGGCAGAGGAGAAACAACGAAAGACCTCACAATAGCCTTTATCCTTGGCTAGTCGAAGAGCTCTTTAAATTTATTAAAATCTGATTTGTGTGTGTGTGAGTGTGTTCTCCAGTTGAAAATTGCTGAAATGAAATTTCCCAAAGAAATAACTTTTTGTTTTATTCTCAATAGCTAATAAATATCACTTACCCTTACTCAATATCCCCCTTCCTTCTTCTCAAGTTCTCTAATTCGTCATTTGAAAGGTATTTCATGTATGTAGCATATTCTTTGAATTTTAACTATTCTTTTACTGAAAAATCACAACTAAAATAGCAGTTGCTTTTCGTTTTTCTTTGAGTGGAAAAATAATTATTTTCCATTCAAAAATGCAAATAATTTTTAAGGTATTAGGTTTTCCTTTCCAAGAGCATTTTTATTTTTCTAACTTTGTATGCTACACAACAAGAATTTACAAATTATCTTTTTCTTAAAATCAAAAATCACTCTCAACATTAATGTGAATTTGTCAATAGATTATGGAAACTCTAGCTAAGCAGAGTCTTTTTTGAAAAGAAGGAGAATCGGAAATCATAAAGAAAACAAACAAAATAATATTGTGATAGAGTAGAGTTGTTTTTCAGCTCTAAGCGGATTATGCAACACGTCGAAAACAATCAAATCAAGTTTATCTTAAGTTGGCAGAAATCATCAAAGATATTCTTTGTCTCTCTCCTTTGAAACGAAAAGAATCAATTAAACTCTTAATTATTATTAATATTCAAAAAATTCGTCTCAAACTTCTATTAGCATAAAGAGACATGAACAGCTAAAGCTACTCCATTTTCCAAACTAGCATAGGTAGAATCACTTCGTTTGTTGATTAAAGCAAGCAAAGCCAATGATAGATCATATTAGTTGTTAAGAAGGAAAAACTGAAAATAACTTTTTTTGTATTTTCAGTGCGAGCATAAGATGGATTGATACTCTGTGAGTACACCACTGAAGGTGCTTCAATTCCACCTTTGATTTCTGGTTAATACAAAAAGTATTAGAAGAACGCTAATGAATTCCGCTAAAACAGTGAATTCTCCTTAGTCGAATTCAACAACTACATAATAGGGTAAATTGTGTTTAGGAATAATGAATCTGCAAAATCAATCAAACTGAGCGCTAATACAATACTTTTTACAATAATTTAGAAAACAAGTCTTAGATGGTGTGGTATATCTTGCGTTAGTGAGCTCTTCCTATGATGTTAAACTCTGCAGGCAGTACGTCTTGGATATCGTTACAGGATTTGGAGAGGTTGAAGAGAAATGAAGAACTTATTTGAATGAAAAAAATTAAATAATCAGAATTCAATCCCTTTGAATAACATACTCATATTAAAAACAGGAATTGAAGAATGCATATGGCACCAGTGGTATAGACTACTACTCGAAAATACAAACAATCGAAGGACCTTATGCCTTCATCAAATTCGGTAAGCTTTTTGAATAATTAGTATTGCTTTATGGACATTGCAAAAATGTGTGTAAAATCTTTTTGTAGACCGTTTCTTGAAGCGAAAGTGTAAAGAGTTCTCTGATTAGAGATCCCAAGCAAATATTGACAGGATCAAGAATGACATGACTGATATTCATCAAATCATGCATCAAGTCTTCTCCAAAGTTGTTGAAAGAGGCAAAGTCATAGAAGGTAATCATAACAAAGAACGATAAGACAAACATTCATTTCGATAATACAATCCTTAATATTTGTTGTAGATATGGGACAGCAAGCCAGTCAACTGAAGGATGATCTCAAAAAGGTAATAGAGAGAGTTATTATGTTCGATTATGTTTTGTTTAATTTGTTCTTTGTTTTGCGGATAGTATTCAAATAAGAGCAGAGATTTGGCATGGAATATGTGGCTAAAGAAGCATGCTGTATACTTTATTTTGATCGCTCTTTTCTTGCTTTTCATCTTGTTTAAGATCATCTGAGACTATTTTCAGCTTGTATGTTTTTTATTATGCAGATGTGATAATACGAGATATTTGAAATATTAAAATATTATAACAATATTGATTCTTTCTCTTCCTAACAACATTTTGAGGCAGTAAGGTGTTTAACTTAACTGAATCTATGCTCAGATGCATAGAACACATAACAAATTATAACGATATTTCTCATTTTTAAATTTCAAATCCCAACTTTCAGCTACTCCGAGAATACACAATTTGGTTTAAAACAGTTAAGAATATCGACTAAAAAAAATTATGAATATTTCCAGTTTTCTCTCAGAAATGCAGTGTACAATTCTTATCGAAATCAGTCTGCCAGAGAAACATTTGGAAATCTTCATAGGATATCCCTTCTTATAACTGTGTGGATGTCTCTACGAAGAGAATATGTACTAAGGAAGTTATTTCATGTTCTTAAAGATAGCAAGTGTTCTGTGTAAAATCGGTGTGCAGCATTGTCACACCTTGAACGATGTCATCAAAACTTAAAACCCCATCCTCATCCAAGTCAAATACTCGAAATAAAACTAGATTGTTAAAAAAGAAATGCATGTTAATTCAAGAGAAGGAATGATTACAGTGATTTGTTTGTTTTTCGTTTTACAGTTCGTTTTGATGGAAGCTGATGCTGCTGGAGCAAAGACTGCAAGAGCTCTTACAAACATCGGAAATGTTATGAATCTGATTTCAAATTATTAGATCCCTTCTTGTTTTTGTTAGTTGCAACTGTACTTGGAATGTAGCATCACAGTGCTTGCATCAACCATTTCTAGTTTTGGTCCTTGAGCTCGGTAAAAAGCGTCCCTACGAGAATATGGCTTTTCTGGAGCAGCACAAGCAGTTATCTGCGAGTGTTATCTTCCCTGCTATTGTTAGGTCTTGAATTTCTAATTTGAGAGGTGTTGAAGTAGCTATTCTTATAAATGTAGAGCATAGAAAAGACGAGGAACTAATGGACAGTGAGACAGTTACTCTAATTTCATAAATTAATAAACCGATAGACCTGCCTGAAACACAAAATAGTAACAATGATAAAGTTAAGATCGATACATCAAGGATACATCTCGCGGTTTTTCATTCGATAAAGTACAATTCGATTATTTATTTATTTGTACAACTTACCCCTGACGGTGATTCTAGATTTATGAATTATGTGTACAATGAATGTATCTCTGCTGGAGTAACTAAGCAGCAAAACAAACAAAATGATAAAGAAATATTCTCGAAAAGCAGAGGTTTAAAAATGACTACTTGTTTGCAACTTCTACACTGACAAATTGAGAAAAAGGTCATTATAATTACAATTTGTGTGCGCTTGAAGATAAGCAGTATCTTACGAAGAAACTTTCCCTTTAGATTGCTCTAAGATCTCAATGATGTAGTCTCTTTTGGAGGATTAGCAGCCCATTTTGTAATAATGCAGATCACGTTCAAATATTGTTGTTATTGTTGTTCTTTTTTGGAAGGATTGTTTGAAAAAAATAGAAGTATTATTGATTGTTTTTCTGTTAGTTATTTTAGGGAAAGTACTAGTAGAACATTCAGCTGATATTTCCCGCTAATAAGCTTTCCCAAATACAACAGATAATAAGCAGTTATTTCACAGAATATGAATTGATTCCAGATACTTTCAATCTTCAAAAATCATATTCACTTTTTAAGTTTTTGAATTAGTTGCACAGTAGGATTGATCGGTAGATCGTGGAACTAGCGATCTGGCAGTTGATGGAACGAAGTGAAGAGAAATAGAGAGAGAAATATTGTGATTTTTGATTATTCTATTTCTTTTCTTTTTTTTTGATTTTTGTTTCCTGTGATTCAAAAAATGATGGCTTTATTTGTATTTGCTTTTGCTCGGAAATTCAAAGAAATAAAGCAGTCGTTCATTTGGGAATTGCTTTCTATTTTTTCTGCCTGAAAGTGATTAAGAGTAACATCATTGATTTTTTTATGTTCTGAGTTGTGGATGTACTTTTCATTGGCATTATCTTGCCAAACAAAAACATTTAGGAATTTGATAATTATCGTTTGGAAGTGAATAGCACTTTTTTGAAGAAAAGAACAGAAGAAAAGAAGAAAAAACAAACAAACTAAAAATATGATGAACCTTTAGGGTAGATCAGGAGTGTTTATCCTAGCAATCATAGGATTAGTATTTTTATAAACCACTAGCGCTACTAGTCTGAAGTGTGTTAGCGATGATACAACATCGTTGAAGAGAGTAAAAAATAACAATATTTCGATATTTTAAGTGGATTTTTATTTCCTAATTTAATATCTAAACGATTGATAAGATGGAGTATTTTTTCTTAAAAAGGGTAACAGTGTAGTGATCTGTATTCATATCCCAGAGTTGTCACAGAAAATGGCATTCAGTGTAGAGGTTGATAAGTACAGTGCGGTTAACTTAAGTGGAGGTACAATTATGAGAAATAATCATTTTTTGGATTAGAGAGAAGATGAAGATTATTATGCTCATAGCGATTTGATTTTTTGTAATTAATAAATAGCATTCAAAGCTCTAAAGAAATATTATACTGATAATTCTAATACCATCCCAGCTGCAGGCTTTAACATTGTTACTTAAGCACCTACTAACAGCGTCTACACAGAATCAATAGTAAGAATAATGATGTGCTTAGTTATCTGTTCTGATTTGCTTTATTTTTTCTTCAAACAGCCATATTTCAAGAAGATAACATCAGGCTCGACAAATGTTTTCAAAACATTTCCCTTATTTTCTGCAGTTGTGACTATTGATAGCGGGAAAATCACAGGCATAGTTTGGGATAATGGATGCTGGGATGGATCTGGAACGGTAAGAATAATAGTTTAATAAAAATGAAAAAAAACAGGAAAAGAGGGAAGAATATTATTTTTTAAAAAGAAACAACTAAGGATTTCCAAGAATTTCTATTACTTTCTCTATCATTTTTGGTTTGATTTAGATAATAATATGCTTATTTATGCTATGATTTGGACTTTTCTTTCTTTTGTGAAATAAATGATGAATTTTTCTCTTTTTTAATGATTTGATAAAAAAACATCAGTTTATTTCAATTATTGCCTTAATTTTTTATCTGATTTTTCTTTTTCTTGATACAAAGGATGTCTGCGATTCTTCGACACTCGCATCATCTACAGTTAATAAGAATAACTTCGTCGTAAATTGCCTTCTTACAGACGCAACCACAAACACATCATGTGATCCAAAAGTAACCAAAATGAGAAAATAACCCTTCTTTTAACCATATAATTTTTAGAACACAACTTCTTTGTAAAAAATAATAGGTTTTTATATCCTGGATTGGCACTGATTCTTCTGGAAATTATATGACTTCCGGAGGACTCCGAATGTCTAGATTCTAGTCATATGCTATCAGCGATCTCTACAATAGTTCAAAGGACCTTTTCTCTTCTACGACATCTTGATCATAAACCAAAACGAAAAGGACAAAATTCTCTGAAATACCGGGTGAAAATTAAATTTAAAATTTCCCACAAACGAATAAAGAACAAACAAATTTCGGATCTTTTTTTTTATGTGTATTCTTTGAAAATCTTTGTGTGTCTTGGTTATGGAAGGGATATTCTTTACGATTTGTTGACATCTCAAGAATCATAACTTTTCCACGGAATGAATAGCATAAGATCAACTATTTTTTATCAAATAACCATTGTTGCTTCAAGTGCAAAAAGCCTAATTTACAGCGAGTTAAAACTGCCTGAAAAAGCACTTGAAACATTGAGGGAGGAACGAAATAATTATAATGAATTTTTTTCGGGGGTATTAGGATAAAGAACTGTTTTCGAGGCAAACGCAAGAAGTTCCCTTTTATTGGGGAGCTTACGACTTCGGTCGGGCACAAAACCTTGGGGAAAGTCCTCCTGACTGACGATAGAAAGTATCGGCGTTGAGTCGCGGGGAGCTCTGTGCGCTTGTCGAAGACGACTCTTATTTGAGTTGGAGACTTAAAGTGCGTAGAGTTCTCTTCTCAATAGCAAAGTTATACAGTTCCAATAACACAAGGAGGCTCACTTTATTCTAATGCCCTCCAGCAAACTTGCTTGAATTAGCTCGTTTTTGAGAAAGAATTCCGTTGTCTATCTCTTTCACTCACACTCTTAGTATTAGATCCTTAGTTCCCTTTACTTTCTTCAGTGGCTGATTATCTGATGTTGTATGAGCTTTAAAGAGTTGTTGAAAACTCTTTAATTCTCATATTTCTCAGATAAAAATCCACATAAACTTTGAATGAAAGTAAAGGTTTCTAAGAGACATCATAACAAGGGTTGAGAAGAAATACACAGATTCAACGAGTTCTCCTCGTCCATCCACAACATCTACATCCGCCAAGAGAAATAAAAGGTAAATACTCAATTATTTTTTGATTTATTTTTCAATATCTCCCACACATATCCATTTAGTTTATGTATTTCTTAAACTATGGAGTATGCCTGCATTAAAAAGCATAGATAATTGGATTTCAGCAACTATTTATGAAGATAGATGCAGAGATAAAATATAGCAGTTTAGTTTATGAACAAGCAGACTTTAATGATTGCTAACGAACTGGCCTGCTTTGATATCTCAATAAAAAAAAGAAAAATCTTCTTTTTTTTCATTTCTTCTTAGAATATTCTTTGTTTTATTAGACATTTTCTCATTATTATATTTTCATATTAGTTAATATTTCTGAAGTATCAACTTTCATTCTCTTGAGCGTTCCTCCTCTCTATCTTCCTTCAACATCATGAATCAGGTAATTCTACTGCTCCTACAATTTTAAATAAAACTACAAAATACACATATATATCCTCCGCAAGTCACACTCTGGACAGAATTGTGAATCAATCTACCCCTTTTTTGATGTGCGAGAGTGAACAGCGGAATCCAAATCGATGGAACTTTCTCATAGTTCAGTCTTTTTAACTCCCCTAACATCATATTCTTCAAATATTTCAATTAAACAATTACCATCAAGTTCTCATCTAAATTCCTTCTTTTTGAACTTTAGATTGAAAAAAAACACCAACGAATTTCAAAACTGACGTACAACAATCACAGACTAGTCTCTTCTTAAGCAATAAGGTAATTACTTTAGACATGAACATTCATTCTCTCTCTCTCTCTCTTTGTTGTGTGCGCGGATTAACTTTTTCACGATGATGACAACAATGCACCATTCATAAAGAAAGTTTGTTGAGAAATTCAAACCCAAAACTGTCTGACTCAAAAAGCTATTCTCGCACACACGCTCATACAGCTCTCTCTCTTTCTCTTATTTCATCCAAACCATTTCACTAAACATTTCTCTAAATATTATATTTTTATTTCATAAAGGTACCAACAAACTGCAAAGACAACAGAACAATCTTCATTCAATCTGAAATAAAACACTAAATCCCCTCATTTGCATTTATCTCAGTGTCTCAAAAAGAGCTTAGATAAGCAAGAAGATTAGTCATTTTATGGAAGCTGTGAACGAAGTGCTATTCTCTCTCGTATTTCTTTTCCCTGTTAAAACCTTTGCTTATTGCTAGAGCTACTTGTACGCTTATCTTTATATTTATTCTGTTCTTACCTTCAATCTTCATTAAAAACCCTAACAAAATCAATATTATCTCATATTTCAATCTGAATTACTTTTATTGTATTTATCCAATTATTTTCACAAACAATACACATATTTGTATGAACATTTTGAATAATTGAGAGGGTATTTCTGAAAAAAGAAGGTTCTTTGACAGCTTGTTGTGATGTTTTATTGATAGCATCAGCCAACCAGATAAAAAAGATCTAAAAGATTCACGAATTATTTTCTCTTTTTTTCTTTTTTTCTTCAAGCAAAAAACAAAAACATCAGAAAAATGTCAATTAGACGAAAGATGCATGCTGCTTGGCATAAGTTCTTGCAGACAAACTACAATGTGTTCATGCGCAGCGGTGAAGGCTTAGAGAAGTAGCGAAAGTATTAACACATTGAGATTTAGTAGCATTTCAAAGACATGGAATCGGAGAGAAAGAAACAGCGATTGATGCTGATAGAGTATAAAAAGAAGATGAAAAAGAGATTGATAGAGTAGCAGCTAGATTTCCTAGCTAAACAAAAGGAATTAGGGATTCTCAATGATTCTGCATAGCATTAAGAACTAATAGCGGACTCTTAAAAATTAGAAGACATTAAATTAGCAGAATCATTCGATTCGGTTGAAGAGTACGCTAAAGAAATGCTGAAAAGATCCTCATCAGCTGCCAAAATAACATCCTAGCAATAATAAACAATAGTTAAAGTAGAAGGCACTGAGGAATAAAGAGATTAACTGCAAGCTTAGCTGGATAAGATTAACTCCGAATTAGAAGCAATCACGAATACAAAGAATGAATTGAATAGAATCGAAGCGAAAATGGAAGATCTCGAACCAGATTATATACTGATCTCAGGGATGCAAAAACAACTTGTTCTCAACTAAATTACTTACTACGAATTCCAATCGAGAAATCTGCATGGGTTTGTCCTTCACCCTGAAACCATGAAAGCAATTGAAAAAGTGCACTATAATGTTGATCATAATATTCCTATCAAAAGAGAGGTATTTGGAATAAAACTGTTTTTTCTTAAGCATGTACCATTCTAAATGCTCTTATTTTACTAATCTTTTCGTTTTTTCTCATTGGAACTTAGTTACTCTTTGAAGTGTGCCCTGAACTCTTCGAAGGTGAGATGGAAACTCTTGAAAAAATTGAAAGAGATAAAATCCTTGCTAAGCGCCCTAGACTTGACAGCAACGAATCTTCGGTCCTTCGTGTTATCGAAAAATATGAGAAACACGATGCGGTGCCTAAGCCTCTACATCGTAAAAAATAGAGAGAGACATAATTTCTGTTTGAATTGTTTAACTTGATCTGATGGATTTTTTCTGTTTTGAATGTTGAAAATAAGCTCTCGAGTAGATTAAAGTTGAGGAATATGAGATGAGAGATTTTGTGTACAGAAAATGTGGTCAGTTTTCACATAAATGGGGAGTACACATCTTCTAAGTAAAGATATTCATTTTTACCTTTAATCTTATACCACTGAAGTCCTAAAATATCGTTTAAATATGTATTCTTTATTAATATTTTATTTTTCAGAAAAAAAATCAAGGATTCGCCACAGTGAACTTGATTTTCGAGAACATTGAGCTTAAGCCAGAAGAGAAGCTCACCGATGAAGAGAAAGAACTCAAGAAAGATCTACAAGAACTCAAAAAAATCAACTCAGATTTCGCTAAATTCTGTGATCTTTTGAAGGAGAGAGCCATCGTAGAGCAGAAAAAATTGTGTAAATTCAAGCATAAGAAATCACTTTGAATCTTGAAATTAACTGATTACTATTTTGTCTACAGAGATACCTGCGTTCGTAAAGCAGAACAAGCACTTAGAGTAAGCATGGATTGAAAAGTGGGATACTATTGTAGGAAGTGCTTATGAATTCAGTGAGGTAATATTTGAAGAAAAAAATGATTTTGTTTTTATGCAATTACATACTTTTTTTATATGATATTTGATGCTTAGAGTCTACTTGTGCCTGACAATTCAGACAACAGAGAAACCTAATTTGATCAACTCTTGAAGTCGTATAGAAAAGCGGATATTAGTTCTCTTATCGAGTAGTGTAAAAATTAATAATATAATTACACATTCATGCCTTTTGTTTACGAGCTTAAATGTACTATTCTGTTTGTTTGTTTCTATCCTCCAAGCGAACGAAGAATACAAATAAATCGTCGGTGGAGATGAACCAATTCGTGTGAGAGATCCAAATGAAAAACAAGATAATTTACTTCAAAAACTAAACATCATCTCTGATGTCATGAACTAACTTCCAGACAGGGAAGAAAAAAGACTTATCCCTCAGTTTGTTGGCTAAGTCACTTACACTGATCATCCCGAAGAAAAAAGAATCTTGCTCTCAGAAATGCCTAAAATACTCTATCTCAATAATCAAAATCCTAAAAAGGTAATTTATTATTTCAATTTATTTTATTGGTTTGAATACCTTCAATAACAGTTGAGCTAATGCTTAAATTTAATTCTTTTTAGTTTACCGTTGAGTTCTGGGCTACTCACTTCAATTTGGAACCTTAGAAACTGCGTAATATCTTTAACTATGTTTCCTATGCGATCCCAGATATCACAAATGAGAAAGAAACAGGCAAAGTCTTCCGGTTCATCTACGAAAATTGATTAATCTGTTTAATTAAAATAATTTGTTGATCAAACAACAAATATATTTCATTTGTGTATTCAATTAATTGGACTTCATACACTCAATCTTTCATTCACTTTCACTTTCTTTAGCTTATATTTTTAAATAAAGAATTCTAATTTATTAATGAAAGTTCATTTGAAAATATTCTTGTATTTTGATAAAGTTCTCCTTTCTTTTCCTTCAAATGATAGATGGATTAATAAAATAATTTCAGTAAATTTGAAGAAAAAATCAATGAAAGAACTTGTATTCTTTTAATATGTCTTGAGATAAATCAGAAATTTCTTGATAAAAAATAGATATCATCAGGAGCAATAAACGAAACTAATTATTTTACAATTATTAGTCCACAAAAGAAACCCTTTCAATGAATCCCATTGCTATCATTCTCTTATTAATAGCCATTGTTTGGATTACTACCGATTTGATATTAAGAGATGATCTCTTCAACTGGAATCACTAACTAGCTCTCTATCTTTAAAATAAAGAAACATCTCCTCATTCTGTTCGATTTCTAATTTTTCGAATCATCTCGATCCTCGGATATCAAGAAGCAGTTGGCCCATTCATGGTCATCGGCTATTTATTTTGTGCTAATAAAATCCAAGGATTCAAAGTTATCCTTACAACTCTCTTTAGCTCGTATCTACTTTCCCTCTTGAAGATGATTTATCATGAGCCACGTCCTTATTTTGTGTTCAGTGATCTTTAAGGGATCGGATGTGATGGAGAGTATGGGAAACCTTCAGGACATGCTATGGTATCAGTGGTCATATATTATTTACTCTTTGATGCATTTATAAATCGGAAATATTGCAGGGTTGAAAAAATACCTATAAAATAGCAAGAACTGACTGATTTTATAGTTATTTAAAATACCTCGACAGAAACCACTCCAATAAAAGAGAAATAGTAAGAAAAAGTGACGAAAATATCTAAATATTTTTTCCCCCCTTAAAACACACTTTTTTCATTCCCTTTTTCTTGATCTTTCTTGAAAAAAAGACCAAAACCCAGCCTTAATTAAGTTGATAACCCACCGGAGAGATTTCTTAACAATTTCTTCTTTTTGGGGTTATATTTAGCAATAATATTCTGGATCGGATTTAGTAGGGTTATTCTTGGAGTGCACGCTTTCGGGTAGATACTTCTTGGTTGGTCATATGGTGTAATTTTTATAATATTGTACCGAGAAAAAGGAGATAAATTCCTTGAGAATATCCTCATAACAATTACATTGAAATAATTTAACACCTACAGATCACTCAAAAACTACTCTCTAAAGATAATAGCCAGCTATTTTGTCTTAGTGGCGATTGCTGTTGGAGTGTTTATTGGAGTTGATTACAGTGTCTCAGATGAAACTAAACAGAAATTTGTTAATAATATCAATTCCAAACCATATTGCAAAGCAGTCGACATAAACTCTCTGAATATTCTCACTAAACGTTGTCTTATTGATTCAGCTGTGATTTCAATATTCTTTAGTGTTTTGCTAACAACAATCTTCAGCAATGGACTGTACTAACCTGAACTTTGGAGAAGTTAATACTCCTAGATTTCTATTATTAAAAAAGTACACACAAATAACAATTTATTATTCTTAACAACTCTTTATGCTTTTTATTTATTTTTTCTTGGTAGATCTTGAGGATCCTTGTATAGGTAGGCTGTCCATTTATTCCTGTTGGAGCTTCTTTGTTCTTCATCCTTGAGAATGTATATTTGACATATTTCTTTAAGGCCAGTTTCATCTACTTTGTTGGAGGATTTTTCTTGATTAAGGTCAGTCCATGGGTGTTAAGGATACTCAAATTAGATGTTGGAGGGGATTTCTTAAAGAGTTAATAAGAATATGGGTTTTTTGAGCCAATCAAGGCTAGATTTTATGATCCCTTGAGATAAAAATGAAAAAAGTTAGAAGAACTAAAAATCTAATTATGTATTTCCACTCTTGTTCCTCATTTTGAAACCAAATCAAGCAATTTTAGTGTGTGATTCTTATTTGTGTTAGTAACATTTGTAATTTATTTGTATTATCTTCATAAACTACTGACAAAATAAACATATTTTTCATGTTTTTTCATTTAACTTTCTAGGTATTCTAATAATTCAAATAATGAATCTGCAATGAAAAGGGAATAAATACAACATGTTTATTTGACAATAAACCACAGTCATAATAGAATAATAGTCTTTTTAACTACTTAGATTGCGATTATTAGTTTATAGTTTAAAATGTGCTTTTTCCATTTGATTGAACAATGCCATTTTTCATTTTTCTTAATTTTTGCATAGTTATTTATTCTCTAGGAAGAATCTTCTTTATTTGCCCTCATCGCAACACTTCCTTCCTTCGTTCATCTTTTTGTCTTCCTCTTCTTCTTCATACTTTTTAATTCTTCATCAAGCAAATCAAACTTATTATCAATCAATCATATGAAATCCTATCTGTCTACCTTCAAAGCTGCTGCTTCTTTTTTTAATTCTTTAACAACAGCTGCTAGTGCTTCAGGATTGACACCATTCTCACAAAGACTGATCAGCACTGACAGTTACTACCTATCCAATCCGCAATTGAGGATCTAATTTATGTCAAATAAAACTAACAACAGAAACAAAATAAAGATAAACAACCAATCATCAAACCAAATTAGAAATATCTTTATTAGTTTCTTATGAATGCTTAAGAGTATGCTATTATCAATTTTATCTTACTCTCTAGTGTTTCTTTGGCTTCTTCAATATCCGCGTTGTTTTAGTTAGCATATCCTGGGTTTTAAAAGCTTGTCGATGAGTTATTCATTTATACTATTTTGCTGTGATTTCTCTAAAGAATAAATTCCGCAAATGTTCAAATTGTGTTCTTCGATTTTAAAATCCTCTAAAATTATCAAAAATATTAAATGAATATGGGATTTAAAATACGAAATAGCGTCCTTTATGAGATGAAATGATTAAAAATTACCAGAAAGCAGATTCTTCCCAGCATGCATTCCAAACAAAAGAGGGTGTTTTCATGCAAAATGAAATATTCTGACAAATAATTGTATTCCTGTAGCACCTTGAAGAATTTGAAAATTATTAAATTGGGGGGAGGATATAATCCACCCATAATATTGAATCTCTTGGTTGAGTGCGAAGATATAAACACATGATCTCATAAGAATTTAAAGGAATCAAAGATATTTATACATATTAATCTCTTCTTCATATTTACAACAAAAAAAGGGAAAACAAAGTAATAACTTACTCTATTAAGATGAAAACAGCACGTCAGTATGACTCATGATTAAATACAATTGTTCCTTCTGACTCTTCCCTTTTTAGCAGCAGTAAGTAGTCATCTTCATATTCATTGCGAGGTTGTTGTTTGTAATTATCAAATCAGAAATATTGATCTTTTAGATTAAGTATTATGAATTTTCAATTTGTTTAATAAGCATTTTTGATAATGTAGAGAAACTAAGTAGCATTCTAAATCACTTTAGTAGGTATTTGTGTATTGTTAAGGCTGTCATGACAAGTAAAAGACCAAATTTTAACAAAATTAATACAAATTAACAGAAAAACATGTAATTACTTCACTCAAAAACTCTCTCTTCTTTTTATTATTTTACCAAAAGTAGCAGATTTATTACCAAAATTGTTGCTAAAAGTTCTCTCTCTCTTTTTGGTCAACGAGCTTGCTTGGTTGAAAAATTGAAAATACATTGATTCTTGCTTGTTCTAACCTGAGGTGTCTCTTCATTTGCTAAACTAAATGCTGTTTATCTTTGTGTTTTCATGACGAAAACACATCAATCAGCTAAATTACTGCAAGATACACTCCAACACCACATATTATTCCATAGAAAACATATCTTAGTACAGCTTTCCTTGGCTTGAGATTAGGATGTCTGTCACACTAAACTGCACTTCCAGAAGGGTTAGAATTCGAAGACAGCAGATTAGAGCTCATGTTCTCCTCTTCCTCGTTGTTGTTTAGCTGCTATTGCTGTTAAGGCGAAGAATTATTATACTAATTCTTTTACTATCCTGATTGTTCTTGATCATATATTCCAGCTGGCTGTAGCTAAACATAATGAATACATTTGAGATGGATTAATATCGGGAGATAGTAGACGATTACAAATCCTACAACTGCACCTGTTATTCCGATAACAATACTAGGATCTACATTGAACATATTGATCAGAAAGCAACTCGATGCAAAGACCAGATTAAACCCTACAATAGCTAACTTCGGTGTGACAGTTGTTGGATAAATCAAGTTGAAAAACTGAGTCTTCGACACATACAAGAACAGAGGAAATGCTGTAACTAAATGACCAGCAAAACAGAGGTTAATTATGAATGGTGGAACACTGTCAGAATCGAAGTATTATGTAATAGTTCTCGCATTTGCAGGATGTGCTCTACCAACGATTCCGAAAGATCCAAAAATACCTATTAATCCATAAATGCAAGCAGCTAGAGTATATCCCACACTCATGTCTCTTTCGTTTTTCTCAGGTTGAGCGTTTTAGCTCATGATTTAGGCTATTGCGTTATGAACCATAAACGCTAATGCAAAGGAACCAGCAATGCTAGCTATGTCACTGCTGAAGTAGCTTACATCGGAGACATTATCAGCGAGAACACCTGATGCGAGGTTATCGAAGAATGTGTAAATCACAAAGCAGACATACAATCCAATCGCGAAAAAACCTAGAAATAAATATCAATAAAAAGCGATTAGTAAAAGGGGGGAGGATTTGAATAATATTCTTTAATTGTGTTACCTCCATGTGCAAGTTTGATAATGAGATTCATATTCTTGATTAAGAACAGAGGAAACACGCATACAAGCACGATCATGCCTAACCATTAGATTGAGAATTAATGAAAAACAACGACAGAGTTCATGTCGGCCTGAGAAACATAAGTAGACGAGGAAAGACCAAAGAGCTGGAAAAGGAAACACAGCATGGGGTAAGCTGTCTAGTTAATGAGCAGAAAATAGATATTTCCAACGAGAAACATTAGTAAAGAGCTGCAGAAATTGAAGAATAAGGAATATTTCTTGCCAAGTGTTCGTGAGATTAACTTCAGGTTGTTGGAAAAACAAAAAACAAGGGGATAAGAAAGGGGTAGTGCGTTGGATCGATATTGATTTATAAATGAATGTAAAATGTGGTTACATCAGAGAGATCCGTTTCGCCTTCTCTTAGATGTGTGAGATACAGTTAGCAAGTTTTCATTGAAATGTAGCCAATAATTGCCATGATTATTAAGCTCATAATTAGCCCACTGCTTGAGAAACTCTTCAAGAACAAAAATCATAAAAAAGTCAGAAAATAAGATTGTTAAACAGTTTAACCAAAAACAAAAATAGCATAGTCAATCTAATGAATTTAGAGTATTCTAGCATTTTTTTCAGCTACAATCTGCTATGCGTGTGTGTATTATTAGCAATAATTATTAAAGTTTACAATAGGTATGACGAGACAAACTGATCCAACCATCGAGTTAGTCAGTGCGAAAACTGTACTAGCCGATGAAGCTGTTCGCTTTTATGTGAATGACTTTTTCAATTTAGCAATTTCAGTCGCCGTTGCATCTCTTGTCGACCCTTTTTTATGCATATTGCTCTTGACTTCTTCGATTAAGAACTCCTACTCAGCAATCTCCTCCACAGGAACACGCAAGCTCCTATGATGCAGGTGATTTTTCTTGTGATCGTCACTCATAATAGACGTCTCTAGCAGAGTATTTTTGCTTTTTTTTTTGTATGAGAAATGTTCTAATTTTTCCAATTATTTTGATTATTTAATGATTTTAAGTGTAATGGAATGACTATTCAGATTCCCCCATACGACACAGCAATTAAGCCACTAAAAATCATTAACTTATCTTTTTTTAGGTTCACAATAAAAGAAATTATCTGGTAATCTTCTTGGGTTGCCTAATTCATTCTATCAGGGAGGGCAGTAATCAATTTATCCTGGTTAACAAGGCTGATTGCTATTATTGAGATTTCTTATATTGAAGTTAAGGAAATAAATGATAGGGAAGGACGTTTACTGAAGAATGAAATGCTTGATTGTGTGAGAAAATATTTGTTATCTTCTTGGATTATTTTGGCTGTCAATGATTCAAGGAGATAAGGTAGTCTTGGAGGGATTGAGACTTATTGGGAAATATTATTTGTATTTTTTCTGAAAATTTTCAGAATGAAAAAAGATATCAAATTTAAAAAATGGTTCATTTCAGCTTTGTATTATCTATTCTAAATTGTTGAAAAGTGTTTTTGTGTTTAAGGAAAATGGATTTGGATGTATCAATAATTGGATAAAGGGGAGGGGGGGGGGGGGGTATTC
>Ga0302271_10000576_pt1 | contig 36148 bp, 23 predicted proteins | sample III_Bog_N1_1_FD_198767 | JGI IMG/M metagenome (GOLD analysis project Ga0302271, IMG submission 198767) | Peat permafrost microbial communities from Stordalen Mire near Abisko, Sweden - III_Bog_N1_1 | ecosystem: Environmental > Terrestrial > Soil > Wetlands > Peat | place: Sweden: Abisko... | reverse complement strand
CCCTCACCCTCTTTTTCCAAAATGTTAACTAACCAAAAAAAGATAATAGTTACTTCTGAAAAGCATTTATTTTTTAAGGGAAACAATTATTTTTTCATTTGTATAACATAATAACTTCCACACATACAAGCTAAAACAGGCCATTGTATTGACTGAACTGAATCATTCTAGAGCATGAGTACATAAATCTTCAACCAAGGCATAGTTATCTCCACAAGATATGCATTTATACTTTGCAATGCATTCTTTGCAGCCTCTCATCGATGATGAGCAAGGAAAGCACTTTCCATTTTCTAAAAACTCACCTTGCTTGCAGGAATGTTTTTCCCCTTCATCTGCCAAAGTAACAGTCACGATAGATAAGAGGAAAATCAAGGCAATTAGCTTTTGTCTGAGCATTTTTTGTTGTTGTTGATGATTTTCTTTCAGAGACGATTATTTATTTACGTTAGTTTTTTTATTCTAAGAAATTACTTCACTCAAATCCGATGGATTTGAAGGTGTTTGGAGATTAAACTTTAAAACCATAAAGAGAAAGATAGAATATTATGGAATAGAGTCTAAAAGGAACTACTGGATTCATTTATGAGTTTGTTTCATTCTCTTTCACTCTAAGGATATTCTAGTACCCAAAATGTAATTCAAAAAATTTCATCATAGAAATAGATTAAGGAGAATTAATTCATTCAAACAAATACGATTAACGAATTGAGTCTAGAAGATGAGAGACTTAGAAAATGCTTGAAAAAAAATGGCTTAATTAACTAATGAGGGAGATTTTATTTCTGTTTACTTACAACTTTGGAACTCTTCTTGTTTCTTAAAAGAGACAGATAAAAATAGCAATATCATTAAAATAGAAAAATAATATTAATTCAGTCAAATTGCTTTGATACGAAAGATCTATGAAAAGTACATGTCTAGTTGATATTACTATTATTATTATTAAAACTACTTGAAAAATGAATATTGCAAAAATCTTCGAGGCACTAAAATACGTGACATGTGAACAGTAATCCAGTCCCTGCAATTTATTACTTGTAATAAGAAATGTTTTACCTGTTTTGTACATTTCTATTTTATCTTTACGTAAAACTAAAACAATTAAGGAATATTCTTTCCTGCTTGTTTTAAAATAATGCCTATGAAACTCTCTAGATCAGTTGATCAGATAGGATTATTTTTTTAATTATCTTCCATTTCATATCAATTTATTAGCTTAGTTAAGTGTGATATAATTACCCATTGAAGAATAGACTATCTTATGTACTATTTTAATTAATCATCACTTGAAGCATCTAAATTCAAGGGGCATTGATTCAGAATCCAACAAGTGTAATAATCTCACTGTTACAAGAGAAATAGCAAACAAGATAACTCATTAATAATATTATCTTCATTTTTTTGATTTTATTCTTGATTTTTGCTAAAATTAAGATTTTCTAATGCTAACTCATCCTCCCAGTAATTCTTTGATTTTTTGAACTCTCTTTTCCCTTAATTTATCTTACATTTCTCAAAAAAATATAGGTAAATACACAAACACTCTGATTAAAACTCTTATTTCCCACACATAAACAACTTCCTTCTTATCTTCTCTACCACTAATAATGTGTTTCTTTCAAGCACACTTTCTTTAATCACCTCAAATCAAATTGTTTGGTTGAAAAAACAGTTATTTTTGATTGTGTTTATCCCTCCCAATAAAGAACTTACGGTGATTTCTGATCTTAATCCCAAAATGACAAGTGAGATCAATTATTATTAATAGAATGAAAACATAAATTACTTATGTTTCTTATCCACACAAATCAGAAAACATAAACCATTCAAAAATATTAACTTTTTTTCAAAGTAACTTAATCTTTCAAATAAATTCGATTATTTGGAGCACTTGTTCTGAAAATTTTGAAGTTGTCCTTATCATAAATACTTTGAATTATTTCAAATTTACTAGTTAAACAGCTAATATGGGAGGTAAAGAAAGTATTAGATCACTAGATCGGTGATAGGTTTAGCTTAATTTTCTTTCTCTTCCTCGTTAATAAAAAAAAAAAGAAGGAATATTGGTTAACACTGTTGATTGTATGCAAAAAAATAATTTGATTACACGATTAAAATAATCTTAAAATCTTCTGTTCAAGTGACTTACAACATCATAAATGGTCAGAGTCACTTCGAAAATTGAAAAATAATGGATATTTATGGCTTTAAAGATTTATGAATCAAACAACAAAAAGTAAATTTTAATGACTGGGAAGATTCAGTGGGTTTAAAAGCTGGGTTTAGTAGTTTTTAAGGTATTCATGGCTGTTAGTAAAAGTTAGAAAAGAGTAGTATAAAAATAGAAAAAGTCTGTGTGGGCATGCAAATATTTTTGTCCTTAGTCTTCAAGCACTCCAGTGATCTGTCTGATGTAATGACTCCTTGAGCAGTTTTCTGATTTGAAGAGACGCTTTGGAGTTGCCTAATTCTTCCTTGGAAATTACAGGTAATTCAAGGATATCATGAGTGATTTAGCAAAGTAGTTCGATAAAAGACTCTAGAACATCCTTAATATTGCTGTCAAGTTTGATTTGATGAGATTTATGAGCTTAAAGAAGTGTTTGTACCTCTCCAAGCAGACTATTAGCTGAGTAGAACACCAGTTGAATTTAGTTCAGGAGTAATTTGATTGTTTGTTTAGCTGAGTGCTCGTTATCTTCAATGTTGAATTACTCTAAGGAATTTGGATTTTTTCCAAGAATACCAGGTATCTGAGGTGGATGGGTTTCTTATTCCATTTCAAAGTCAGTGATACTTCGTGTGGACATTTAAGGGAAAGCTTAGTTATTTGAAAGAGAAAAAGCTTGCAGTTTAACTTTTTCCAGAGAACTAATGACTGAGAGGATTCTCTGAGCGATTTTATTTTCATTTACAGGAATGACTGAAGGTCGTGGAGTTCTATTTGTTGAAGTACTCTATTTAGCATTTTAGCACCCCATTTTATTTTATTTTCAGATTTATTGTTGTAGGGCTGGTTGGAATATATTTAGAGTTTATGGATCAATTAATTGATTATAATTATTAGAAGTACTTGAGTTAGCTCTCACTCTCTTATAAAGTCAGCTAAATCCAACCCCTTCAATCACAAACCAGCGCTTACATCAAATAACTTCACATGTTCGTCTATCACCGTAGATTAATAAAGTTTAAAATTAATCCAGATACTCGCAAAACGTCTGGAGGGTGCAACTACATTGAAGCATTACAGATTAGATATTTTTTTTCAAGTGAGGAGAGAGGGGAGGGAGAGGGATCTTAAGTGGGAATCACTTTCGAAAAATTGTAAATTAGTTTTGTTGTTTATTCTTAGAAAATCAAAATACGCAAACACATTTAAATGGATTATTCTTGCGAGATATTTTAGCAAAAGTATTGAGTCAGACTTTGTTCTTTGTATCTCAATGGTATCAATTAATCATGTGAGAAGAGTTGTTGAGTATATTATCTGGATTCTTCTGGTTTCGCTTGGCTATCTTTTGTTGTTTTTAATAATTTATGATATTTTTAAGATTCTAATGATTAAGGATATTGTAAAGGAGGAGTACTACTGGCCTTAAATTAACATAAGAATACAAGAGTAAGAGTAACTGAAAGAAAGATAGATAATTTAATTATAATATAAACAAGAATATGTATCAAACTAACGGTACATTAAATACTTATCCCAGGAATACTTCAAAGCGCGCCTTTAGTTTTTAATAAGGATCTCTTGAATTTATGATATTTCCTGATACATTTTGAAAATATTTTAAGTCATCTGTAATTTCATGGTATCTTTTGGACTATGCCTTTCGGTTTGATCATATTTTAAGAAAATGGTTCTACTTTCAAAATGAATCAATTGTTTTCCTTCATAACAGAAATAAATATTCAGATTTATGATATGTATGTAATTCAATATATTTTGAATTTTAGGCATCAAATTAGCTGATCTTCATTATCAGTATTGTCTACTTACAGCCAATGAAGATAATTGCATATTATTGGATTAAAATTATCAAAAATAGTTTGACAGGAGAGACAAATCAATTAGTTTCGAAGTTTTTAGAGGATATTCAAAAAAGAACAATGTGGGGGATAGATTTACTTAATCTAGAAAAACAAGCAGATTCTACTGCTTAAAAGATTTAAAATCAAAAAAAGGAAAAAATATGCTTTTTTATCAAACATAAATAACAAAACAAAACATCAATGTGACATGAAGAAACATAGAAAATATCAAAAGAGAAGGAAGAGAAGGGAATGGGTTGAGAGGGGTAATAAGCGAGAAGAGAGGAATATCACTCAGCGCCAAAGAGACACTTCCTTTTAGAGTTATTAGATGAGATTTTTATATTTTCTATTTTTGAGAGGATTCATGCATCTTAAATACAATAGTTGTCTGCTTTTCAAGCAAACTGCACAATAGATTTGAGATTATTATCATCTTTCTCTCTTAGTCTCTTTACGTTTCATTTCCTGTTGACTTTTGTTTCCTTTTCTTGGTCACTTGGGTTTCTTGGCACAACTCATTTTCATATCTATCATCCTTTTTACTTAAAAATCGAAGGCTTATTAACTCTATTGTCTTTGGTTCTTATTATTTCTTTGGGTACAGAAAAAGCAGTTGATTTTGCTTTCTCAAGTGCAATGTGTACGGAGAGTATTTTCTGAGATAAGACTGTCTGATCAATATGCTGTTACTCAGAGTCCATAGTATGAGACTCTTATTAGCTCGTTTTACCACTTTGACATCCCATATGGTACTAAGTTAGTTTCTTTAATATTTTTAATTAATCATAAGAAATCTTGCATTTCTTAACCTAGACTAATCTTATTTCCAAAAAGGTATTTATTAAGCTGGGCACAATTAAACCTGCATATTAGATCGAATTTACTTAATATCATTGTTTATTTAATGTAGGCTAGTCTTTTTTTCAGGGAGAAAATTCATAATTGCTAGCGCTTCATTAATCATTAAATTATGGTCCTTATTTTTTGAAAAAATGGAAATCAAAGAAAATGGAATATTATCTTTCTTGTAATTTATTTTTACTAGCATTGTAATTGAAGTTTGAAAATGAAAAGAGATCAAAATCATCCAAAAAGAGCCAATAAGCAAAAAATAAATAACCTGAACGAATCTTCTAAGGTGAACTGCAACAAAAAATAGACTAACACCCAATGAAGTTGCATCAAGAGTAAAAGATTTGAAGATAAAAAGGCTAAGCCTAGATGAAAACAAAGAAAATTCAATTCTAAAATAAACAGCATAGTTAATCTTTCACAACTAGCAGAGTTAGTATCATACCAACTTTGTTCTTCTCTTTCATACTTTCAAATCAAAGTTAAAATAATTGTTAATATTTATTTTGATAATTCTGCTGTATGCTTACCTTCCCATAGCAAAATAAACTTATAAAATTAAATTCATTTTATGAGATTTTTTTCTTAATGTGTAACATACAATATCACAGATTACATTATGAAATATTATTATGTGTTCTCGTAGATTGAAAGATTGGCTCACATTAGATTATCAAATTGTCTAACAGTCTCCAACTTTGCGATGGTAATCTTAGTCTGCTTACTTAACCCATAAAGATAGAATCTGTAGGGAGTGGCAGGATTAAACCATTCAGGTTTGTCTGCCTGGATAACTGAGTCATAGTTTGGAAGTGAGCCGATTTTGAGGATTCTTCTTTGGATATTTATATGGATTTCTATGCTTCTTTTTTCTAGAGAATCGTCAGTAGTTTTAATGGACTCTCCCTTTATTAGAGTGTTGATATCACCTTTACCGATTTACTCACAGTAAAATATATCGTCCCCGGTATTTATCGTAGTAGCATCTTTCAAAGAATCAGGAACCAAACCAAACCCAAAGAACTTACTTTGTCCTTTGTTTTACTCAAACTTCAATTGCACTACATAGTTAATTAAAGGATCTAGAAAGAAGTCTAAGTAAGATAAACCGACAGTATATTCCTGATGAATATCGTTGTTATATAATTCAAGCTCTTGTTAGATGTTTTTTCTAACAAGCAGCTTTTTAGATTCCATCCAGTTTCCTAAGAGTAGGTTGGTTGTAGGCAGCAAATCAGTGGAATTAAATGCCATCAATTCTTTCTGTTTGGGTTAAAAATAACAGAACATTAAATCATCAACTTTATCTCTTTGTTAAAATGATACTCGATACCTTTGTAATTCTTAAAATGCTTTCCTGTAAGACTTCAAAACAACAGGAAGGGAATTCCTCAGTAAAAGGAAAAAGTTTTGAAAGGAATAGTTGTATTAATAGTTTGAAAAAAAAAGAAATTTTGTTTGTAATGATTGATTCGCAGTTTATGAGGGAATATTTCATTATTTTTTGAGGAATTATTTTTTTACAATCAGCAATTGTATTATCTTATTTTTTTCAGTCCCTTTTTAAATCTAGGTTGATAGTTGGTTTATTCACTGATAATATCTCATTATAAATAATTCTCACCCTCAAATATCCTCTCTAAATACCAAAGAAAATCACTTGGTTTTTTAATTATTTACTAGAATAAGCTGCTGCTGTTAGTCGTTTGATGATTGAATTGATTTCTTTTCTTGTTCAAGCTGGTCCTTCAATTTGGAGCTCTTCTCTTTCTCCTCCTAAATAGTAACTAAAGTCAAAGAAATAATAAAAGCTAAGAGAATAATTACCTTGAGTTCTTGATTTAGTTCAGAGATTTGCTTTAACTGATTTTGATTTTAGACGCTCAGTTCTTTATTACTCAGTTACTGCTCTTGCATCTAATTCCTACAAGCACTAAGCTACAATGAAAGTTGATCTACTTCTTATTGTTTCAACTGAAGTTCGTTTCTGAATTAGCCACTCTAAAAATCAGGCAATAACCAAAACTATTATTAATTCATCAGTTTCAAAACAACATCTAAACATCCATAATGAATCTCTTTTACTTAGCCTATTGATAAGGGAGATGGATTTTTCCCGTCAAAGAAATTTATCTCGTCGAGTAGAGAACTTATCAAATTTTTAATTTGATTGGGTTTCTCCATTGAAAACTAGGTCTAGATAGCTTGAAATTAGTCACATATCTCCCTGAGTCTCCTTGTGTTGCTATCAGAATTAGCCATGTGGGTATTGATAAATGAAATCAGCTTTGATTCATTGTTCTCTTCATAGAGAATCTGTTTTAGTTTATCAATATCAAGGATTTCAGACCAACAGACTGTACCGCGTTGGTAGATATCTCCAAGTTGCAGTATTTAAAGCTATTTCGTTTGTCTTCTAGCCTCTATTTTAGCTTGAATCTATTGAAGAAGCTCTTAATAGAAATAGTCAATTAGATTTTTATCAGAATCTAAGTTCTCAAAATTTGGTTAGATTCTGTCACGAAGATGAGAGTCATTAAGCACAGGATAAGCGAATAAATCACTGCTGCTTGATCCTAAAAGGACATCCTTGATTTGGAGGTATTCTTTGGCTTGGATGTCATTTTATTGAACACAGCTTATGCAAATTTTTGGATTTTGGATATTGGATTTTAGATACAGAAGATCTGCATTCTTTAGTGGGTGTCTATGACACTTCTTTGAGACAACCTTTTCGATGTCAGGATCCGATTTTAGTAAAAGATTATTCTCTACGCTGCTCTACACCACTTCACTGGGGTTTCTAGAGTTCGAGTTACTTGGACTTAATTCTTCCATTGATTATGTTTTATCTAAATAAATTTGTTGCTTTGCGTTGAGTTTTCTCAATTTTCTATCAATTTAATTATTCCTCTTTGTAATAATGCGATTGGATTCTTTCCGCATAAGATCAAACAGCATTAATAAGAATACAGTTGTAATTGTGTTTATGAAAAAGAGATCAAAGATATTTTTTGATGTGTTTCAAATAATTATCATAGTGGAAAGTGGGTTGCAAGTTGGTTGTGGATCTCATTTAATCCCACTTATTATTTAATTTCCAATTCTTCTTTCAGCCAGAAAATCACTAGTTAACCTAAAGAATCTCATTTGAAATCTAATAAAGAATATTCTTAGAAATCTAATAAATAACAACAAGCATCAATTCCAAAAAATATCTCAGAAAAAAATAATAAACCTCAGAAACTCTGGAATAAAAATAAAAGGAGCTCTATGATTTAGTTACTGATTTCAAAAAAGATTTAGACAAGAAGGAAAAAAGTAAATTTCTTCAAAATATGAAATACTATCGTTGCCAGATCAAAATGAAATAAAATCTTAAACTTGATAAATGAAACAGAGGATGAAATTCTAGAGATCAAAAAGCTTTCAATATTCAGTTATAATAGGTTCGATATTACAATCATGATACAAATAAAAGAAAATAATAAAAAACAAAAAAACAAATCTAAGAAAAAAGATAGAGCATAAATGTCAAAGAGAATAAAATATCATGAATTATGAAGCAGAATTAATTTTAACAAGAATATTTATCAAACTTACTGTTATTAGTTACTTTTCATAGTTGCGAATTAAAGATATTTTAAATGTCAATATTTCTTTTTGATAATTCTGCTGTATTTCTACCTTCCCATAACAAAATGAACTTATCAAATCCAAGTCATTTTAGGAGATAATATTTATTAGTGTGTAACATACAATATTATAGATTATTATGCAATATAATGATGTATTCTCGTAGATTGATTGGCTCACATTTGATTATCAAATTCACTAACAGTCTCCAACTTTGTGATGGTTATTTTAGCCTGCCTGTTTAACCCTGATATATAGAACCTGTAAGGAGTGGCACGATTAATCCATTCAGGTTTGTCTAGTTAGACAACTGAGTCATAGTCTGGAAGTGAGCCAACTTTAATAATTCTTCTTTTGATACTGATACGCATTTCTAACTTTCTTTTTTCGAGAGAATCGTCATTAATTCTAATTGACTTTCCCTTTATTAAAGTATTGATATGACCTAAGCCATTGTATTCATCGTAACATAAACATTCACTGATATTGAACGTAGTACCATCTTTCTTGTAATCAGAAATCAAACCAAACTCAAAGAACTTATCTTATTCTTTGTTGTAGTCAAATTTCACTTACACTACATAGTTAACGAAAGGATCTAGGAGAAGTCTAAGTAAGACTAACTCACAAAAGAGTCATTAGAACTATTGCCATAGAATTCAAGCTGTTGCTATTTGTTTTTTCTAACGAAGAGGTTTTTATTGTTATCCCACTTTCCTAAGAGTAGGTTAGTTGTAGGTAACAAATCAGTAGGATTCGATGGAATCAATTCGCTCTATTTGCATTAAAAATAACAAAACCTTAGATCATCTATTTTATCTTCTACCTGAAACGATACTAGATTACTTTTTTAATTCTTTAAATACTTCCCTCGTTAGGATTTCAAAACAAAAGGAAGAGGATTCCTCGGGAAAAGGTAAAAATTTGGAAGGCATAGAAGTAGTAGTAATAGTTTGGAAAAGAGAAGACTTTATGGTAAAAAATATATTTGCAGCTTTTGAGGGGGGGATTATTTCATTCTTTTTTGTGGAGTTGAAGAAATAATCAAATAAATACTAGTGTTGAGGAAGCTCAATGTGTCATTTTATTTGCAATAAATTTTTAAAATAGCCTTCCAACTTGAAGGGTAATAGATTGGCTTATTAATAAGTTGCTAATATATTAATTCACTGATAATATCTCATTTTAAATTATTCTCACCCTAAAATATCTTCCCTAAACACCAAAGAAATACACTTTGGTTTTTCAATAATCATTTTTACAAGACCAAGAAGTTGTCTTTGGTTGTATGAAGAATCAGTTGATATCTGCTCACGCGCAAATTTGAGCTTCAATCTGGAAATCTTATTTTTCTCCTTCTAAAAAGTTACCAAAGTCAAAGAAATAATTAAAGCTAAGAAACGAATTACAAAGAGTTATCGCTGTAGTTCAGTGATTTGCTTTGACTGAATTTGATTTTAGACTCTTAGTTCTTCATTTCTCAGCACTTAGTTTTGCACCTAACTTCTACAAGCACAAAGTTACTCTTAGAGTTGATCTACTTCTTTTTATTTCTGCTCTAGCTCGTTTCCAGATTAACCACTCTACAAATTAGATAATAACAAAATTCATTAATATTTCATAAGCTCAAAGCAACATCTGGACATCCTTAATGTATTATCTATTTTACTTAGCCAATAGACAAGGAGGGAGGAGATGAATTATTATCATAAATGAAATCGATCTATTCGAGTAGAGAACTTATCAAATTTTTTATTTGATTGGGTTGTTCCATAGAAAACGAGGTCTAGATGACTTGAAATGAATCACATATCTCCCTGAGCTTCTTGGTGTTGCTATCAGAATTAGCAATATGTGTGTTGATAAATTAAAATAACTTTAATTCATTGTTCTCTTCAAAAAGAATTCGCTTTAGTTTATCAATATCCAAGATTTCAGACCAACAAACCATACTGCGTTGATAGATATCTCCAAGTTGAACTATTTTAGGCTATTTAGATTATCTTCTAGTCTCTATTTTAGTATGAATCTATTTAAGAAGTTTTTCATAGAATTAGTCGATTAGGTCTTTATCAGAATCTAATGTTTCAGAATTTGGTTAAAATCTATAGCGAAGCTGAGGGTCACTAAAAACAGGATAAGAGAATAAATCACTGTCGCTTGACCCTAAAAGGACGTCGTTGATTTGAAGGTACTCTTTGGTTTGGATGCCATATTATTGAACACAGCTGATACAAATTCTTGGATTGTCGACATGGGGGTTTAGATGTAGAAGATCTGCTTTCTTTAGTGGGTGTCTATGACACTTCTTTGAAACAACCTTTTCGATATCAGAATCAGATTTTTGTAAAGGGTTATTCGCTGCGCTGCTCTACACCACTTCATTGGAGTTTCTCGAGTTCGAGCTCGTTAGATTAAAGACTTCCATTGTTTGTGGTTTTTTAAATTCGTTTGTTGCTGTAGAGTTTTCTCAATTTTTTATCAATTTTATTTTCAACTCTTTTAGAATGTGTTTGGAATCTTCCCGCATAATGATCAAACATTGTTATTAAGGATACAGTGGTAATTAAGGGGTGTTTGTGTTATAAAAAAGAGACAAAAGATTATTTATGCTGCTTTCCAAAAAATAATCAAATACTTTGAGAATAATATGAAATGACTTTCTTTTTACAAAAATGTTTTAAATCTCTCCAAAAAAGATTATTATTTAATAAAGAATTTCGATTCTCTCTCTCTTTTTCATTCACTAAATGCAAAACAAAGAAAACCCTAATACACATTCTTTGAATTCATTTAAGAAATTCCCTTGCCACTGACTTATATTTCTTAACATTTGATGCAAATATCTATGAGACATGTGCCTTATCCTATGCTTTTAGCTAAGTGTAATTCTCTTGCAAATAAGGAAACGGATTCTTCACAAACGGACTTTCCCATAGATTATCAGCGAACAGCACATCAATAATAGCATGTTTTTCTAGCAACGCTTCATCATTGTCTTGTTTATTTTCTTCCATTGACAAAAACTCCAAGAAATCCTCGTTTTACTTGAACCCCTTGTCTCCATAATGTTTAAACAGCATTTTCATCGGTTCAACTTAAGACTACTTCAAAAACAAACTCACTCCAGTCTAGCATAACTCTGTCTAGTATGCTTTTTAGAATGTAAAATACGTGTAGAAGTCATTTATGTATTCATATAAATGCGAGAAAATCAATGGAGTGACATTGCAGAATTGCTCTGGAGATTTAACCTTATTTTGCTTGGAGAACTTCAAAAGCTCTTTGAACATCTATTTCAAGTATTCAAGCTCAATATTGTTTGCCATAGCTGTTCTCTGATAAATCTTTGGAACATGACAGAGATAAGGGACCTTCTTTCCTAACAGACTGAAAAATGTTGCTTCGATTAGTTAAGGATGCACAATCACATCAATATTCCTGTTTCCAATGACTCTCTGGATAACCATTTCTTGAAGTTCATTTAGTTTATTTGAATATTCTTCTTAAATAGCTGGATCATCAGGTGATTATTCAGCCTAATTCTAGAAAATAGATGTAAAATACCCTTCCACACGATGTTCTTATGATCTTTCTTAGATCTTTTACACCATAATCAATTTCTCTGTTTCAGTTGCTTTTATAAAATCCAATGGTAGAAGATCCAAACGCAATTCTTCAATGCCCAATGGATATGTTGGATTCTCCTTCAATGATTCCTGTTGAAAAATATCCCGAAAAACAATTCACATAATTGACTAAAATTAGCAAAAATAACAACATCCACAAAGAAATATATATTTTTTTGTATTACTTCTTGATCGATATCCTATCCATTGAAGAGCAATCGCTTTCGCAATTCTAATTGAAGAGCTCGCTTGTCACTGATGTGATACGATGGATCAATTGATACAAGTGCAATTTCATTCCTAGCAGTTTCCATGCAAAACTCTTCGAGAACTTTTGTGTTTCTTTCTTTAATTTCAGTGCGATTCTAAGCTAATGGGATGCCGAAGATGTCAATTATCTTTCCATTGAATTCTTAAAAAACAACAAACAATAAATGAAGAAAATCATAACAACATTTAGCAATATTATTGAAATATTTTGATTATCTTATTAAAATAATAATTTTACTCAATTAATCATGTGAAACATAGTCTTTTTCTAAGCTTTTTTATTAGTTAATAATATGAAACTCTTAGTCAAACAGCTACTATGGTACAGGACTATTCTATTATGCCTACTATGATGTCTATTACGCAGTAGATTGATTCTGTTATGAATTCTTATTAGAAGGTTCCTAATTACTCTCCTTTGTCGCTGTCGTTGTAGTTGCAGTTGGTCTTTTGAGATTCCTTGAAAACTATCTGATTAATTTACTCCCTAGTGACCTATAAACCTACATTTTTTGATGTTTTTATCTTCTTTCTATTTGTTTATTTGTTTGTATTTGTTATATCTACTTGTAAAACAAAAAGTGAATTAAACATACAAATCTTGATAAATTATAAAAACAAATCAAAAAGGTAAATTTATTAAATCAATATCAAACAAATAAAGATTATTCTGGAAGGCTATTCTTTGTCTTTTGATGAATCTCCCCCCATTCCTCTTTTACTTTTCCTTTTGAGTTTTCATTTTAATCTCTGTAAATCCATTCTTAATTTTATTCCTCTCAATATATTATCTAATCAAAGAGTTATTTAAGATCTTTCAAGAATTCTTTTCTTGATGTTTACAAGAAGAATCCATCTTTTTGAGGAGATATTCCTCTCTAAATCATTGAAAGAAATAGCATCCAGAAATGGTTTATTCTTCAATCCAAATTTTGGTTTCTCCTCTCGTGAGAAAATATCCTTATTTAAAGCTCACTAAGATCGATAGATTCAAGATCGAATTGCTGAAGATCGTGATATCTTAGCGTGCAATGATCAACGGAAAGTCGCACCAGAAAGCAAAGATCTTACACCTATTGAAATAGCAAATTTTGATATTTACTATGGACGATTCGAATCCGTTTTTACATAAGGATCAGGTAGAGCACGCAAAGTCGTCAAATCATTAAGAAAATATGATATTGAATTAATCCTGCACAACAAACTAGGCAATGATTCGGTTAAGATTCTCGATTTCATTCACGCTAGAGGTAGTTAAAAGCTTAAATGTGCAGAGATCATATATATCTTGGAATATTTCGTTAAGCACCCCTCAAAACTCGCTGAATTACAAGAAAATAATCAAATTCACAGTATTTTCGAGATTATCTTCACTGCTTTAGCTAATGTAAGTATCTATTCCTCTAAAGAACTTGTTAGACTACTTAAGCTTATGGTATATTTTGGTGTGGAGCGCGAAGATGTTTGGAAAAATCTTCTAACCAAAGCGAATTTACTTTTTTCGAATCACAATGAACTCGAAGAAGCATACGCTTCTGTGTCGATTGTGATGACAATATTTTTGAATCGAACGTTCAATGATTTAGCATCTAAAGCGATGGTGCTCTAATTGAAGAAGAAATTACTTCGAAATCTCGATTCACTTGATGTAAAGGATTGTGTAAGGTTATTCGTTCTAATCGCTGAACGATAAATGTTCTTAGATCCGTTGCAGTTGAAGAATTTCGAAAGTAGATTCGTAGCAAATTAAGAATCGATGAGTTTAAACGATTTAGCAGAAGTATTTGATGCATTTGCGAAAATGAACTTCTATTCGATTGAGCTCACGGAGTATTTCATGAAGTACAGAATGACAAAGATCAAAGAGATTGTACCACCAGTGAGGCTAAACAATACAGATAAGCTAATTAGTCATTAAGATAATAAGAATAGTAATAGTAGTAGCTAGTTGGTTCTAATTGAACCAATGGAAAAAGATGAAGAAACGCTGCTAGAAGGATAAATTTATTTACATTCGTATGTCTCCTTGCTAAAAGGGTTTTCATACACTTAAGCATTAATAGTAAATAGATTTTTATTGAAATTATCTTCATAAAATATTTTTTTTTGGTTATTGTAGGGTTAAGAGAACTAGCTTCTCTGGGATAATCTTGAAGATCTTCTTTGTGAGTTCTTTAAGTAGCATATAAAGCCTAACTAAATGGATAGAGTATTCTCATCTTTTCAAGTGAAATCGATTATATCCTGCTGGGAAAAGAATCAGCGTGGATCTAGAAATATCTGGGAAGCTCTAGCAAATCGAGGCGAAATCGATTTGAGTTATGAGGAGAACTACCTTGTATTGAAGAATCTGTGCATGTTCAACGTGTAGAATCTAAGCTAATTGAATCTCACCTTGAGTTATATTATCGATGACAAAACGGAATTACCGTAATTTGAGAAAATCCTTGGGAAATCGAATGCTAAAAAAATAATTGAAAAATTAGAAGTCTACGCAGTTGTGATATATAAATATATAGAAAATACATAGAATCATGATAGTCATGATAAGAAAGCTGTTAGAGAAAACAATTTCTAGAAACTAAGTATGCTGGCATTACTTAGAGCAGCTGTGAACTCGCTGATTAAAGGGAATGATAAAAAATGGAAAAGTCTAAGTTCTTAAGAATCATTAAGACTTTATGGGCTATTGATGCTTTGTGATCATAAAAGTGCTGCTCGGTGGGATAGTGATGATCTAGGATCCTTAGAAAGAAGTCTCGTGAAAGATCGTTCTAGCTTTAGTGGAAAGGAAGTAGCATTTATAGCATTAATGACAGAAGCATTTGGGAATGAGTAATAATAAGAAAAATGGGGTGGATTTATTAGTAATTGCATTTAGCATGCTAGTTAGTTAGAATTTAGTAATTATTTCTGCTAATTCTACAAGCATGGACTAGGAAATGCATATATCTGGAGTTTATTGCAATTGAAATTCGTTCATCATATGGAGTTATTCAGCTTGTAGGATTTGTTAACTTGTTATTTAGGTATTGCGAGTAAAACGAATGTCGATGAGGAAATATGGGAATTATTCTATGAACTTGTGAAGATCAAAGGTGTGTATAGAATTCACTAGGAGATGCTGGTGTTGTTTATTAAGAAATTATCTAAGAAGAGTTCAGGTAATTATCCCGCGAGAATCGCTTAGATTCAAGAAGTAATAGATAATTTAGAGAAATCACCCGAAGAAGATGATTAAGAAACAATTGAATTCAATTATATTGAATCTTTAGGATTGTCTTTTGAGAAAATAGTTAGTGAAGAAGAGTTTGTACCATTAAGTGTTTTCCAAGCTGGAAACATTCAACATGTACTTAATCTCATTAGATGAATATTTTTATGAAAATATATTGTAGTTTCTGAGAAGATTCTAAATAAATTGTGATTATTTGTTCAATGAGCAAGTCAAGTGAATTCCCTTAATGTTAAAAGAAGTATAAATAACTCATTATCGAAAAAAAGAAAAACCTTGAGAGGTTAGAAGGGAGGAAAATAATAAATCCAAAAGATATTTAATTATTAAATAACTTTCTGCTCTTTTTTTTTTATCTTTTTTTATTTATTTACTATTTTTTAAATCGTTTTTGCTTGAGTTGTATATTTCTTCAATAAAAAACGTTGTTGTTGCTGTTTGTTTGTTTCCTACTATTTCATGAGTTTATTTGATTGATTTTAACAAAGAAACAATAAGAGAGAGAGAGAGGGAGGAAATAATAAACTTAAAAACTTTTTTTTAAATAGTTCTTTATTCGATAAAAGAAATAATACAATAATAAAAAAAAGTAATTTTCCATTCAAGTTAGGTATTTTATTATACTTCTCGATGATAATCAGTGGAGCAAAGCTTGGATATGGTCAAGAGATCTTTTCATTCAATGGAAGTAACACCAATAATAGGTTGAATGTTCCTGGTGGCGCATCTGGGCAGAGTGAACAATACGGAAGAAACACTGTGTAAGGAAATGGTGATATCGATCAAATCATGAAAAGGTATTCGCAAGGAGTGTAATATTCCTAATCGCAGTAAGGATAGCGAAACACTGTTGGAGGGGAAGGACCAGTTAGATTCGTTGATAGCAGACCTTTAGAAGAGAATATATTGATGCTAGGAAGACAAAATGATTCAAATAGAATGAACAATAATAATATCAATAATAGCAATAAATTTGAGGTAAACTACCCTAATTTGTTGGATGACGATACATCGCTGATGACTAGTATGAACGCGTCATAGTCAGTTAACTATGGGAATAACAATAACAATAATAATATTCCTGCATAGGGTGGTATTGGTATTAATCTAGCTGTGAATCCATTTATGAAGAACATAGAGTAATCCATAAGGAACGATGGAAACGAAGATAAAGCATATCAACCAAGCTACGATTAATTCCATACATTTGATAGACTCGATATGGATAATATTATGTAAAAGAGTGGAGGATAATCACCGAATTTTGATAGAGTCACTTTTGGACCGAATTATGAGAATAATTTTAGGAATTCTAATTAACCTATCAATAGCATATCATAGTCATAGCAATAATAGCCATAAAACTACTATGGATAGTAATAATAGCAGCCGTAATAATAATACTAATACTAGCCTTATGAACCTTTACAAAACAACCCAATTTCGTTGTCCTTTTAACAATCTCAATAATAGTTATAATAATAACAGTAATTGTAACATTAGTAGTATCCAAGTAGCATGTAATCTTCTCTTGGTTAGTTCCCAGCAGTGAATAATACACCTTCATTTAATCAATCTGGAGGTAATTTCTACAACCCTAATCTAAACAATCAATCGAATTCATATAACAATGTTAACAATAGCGCTTAGTTTAATATTGGTAATAATAACAATAATTTCACCAGTCAATAGCAGTAATACAACAACAACAACCTCCTTTAAATCCCCTCGTACAACGCAAACTAACTAGCGAATCGTAACACAAACAGCAATCCTACATACAACGATGTATTACCTCAAGATTAACAACAACAGAAGCAATCTATCCCTCCAATCAACAGCAATCAATCTAAACCACCTAAGAGCCTGAACGAAAATATCTTAGACGACTTAAACGACGATGACAATTTGATTTTCGGTAATGATGACGAAGATTGCTTAACGAAGCAAGAAGAGCACGATCAGCGGACAGTATAAATGCATGCTGAGATGAGTGTATTGAATGAATAAGTCATGAATATGCTTACCACGTACAAGACATAATTAGATAAATAATCTGATAAGAAGCAGATCAAAGCAAGAGTGCTCTAAGATGCGCAAGTATTGAATTAAAACTATAAAGAGATTTTGAGTAAATTCAATGATCTTAGTGTGCATGATGTGTCGATGATCTCAGCGAATTCGTAATCGAAGAGTAATGTATCATAGAATGCTTCGTTTTTGCCAGGAAATACGAAAAAAGAAAGGGAAATTAATGTTATGATGAATCTAGTTGAATAGTTTTTGACGAAGTTTGATGGAGATAGCAGTAGTAAGAATGATCAGAATAATAAAAATCAATAAGGATCAGTATAATAGACAAGGGAAGCTCCTTAGAGGAAAACAGAATAATAATAGTAATAGTAGTCATAGCAGCCATATGCAAGATTTACTTAGTAGAATGAATAGGAAATAAATAAAATACCTTAGAATAGCTATTAATAGCCAACTAGAGTAGATTCATTCTAACCATCTAATACAGCAGGAGATGTTTACTAGCTTAAGAAGGTTGAATCTCCGTATTAATATGGTAGCTCCTTAACAACAACAACAACAGCTAACAATAGTAACACTAGTACCCCTTATAGCTACTTGAATGTCTAACCATCTAATCTCCCTGGAATATCCTCCACTCAAGGTTAACCATATGTTCCTGTGAATGTCTTCGCTGGTGATAATCGTGAATCCTTACGACCAGTAGAAATTAAAAAATTAGTTGAACTGCACTCGCAGCATGTAAACTAAAATGATAATCCATTCTCCCCTCGGATTTCATCCAATGGAGTGTTTGCTAACTCGAATTAGAATGATTAATTTCATTTTTAGAATCTCTCCGATGAACGTGAGAAAGTCAAAAGAGCAGATCATACGAATACAGGATATTAAAATTATGACTAAGTAATTAGTGGTAATTCATAGAACTCAACAGTAGCGCCGAATTCGTCAGGTAGAAGTACACTTACGTTACCTACTGGAAATCTATTAGATAATGGAAGTGGCAATAATACATATGCATAGCTAGATGCTGTCAATTAGAATGGCAATTCACCTAAACTCCAGGGATTAATGAACAATCCGAGTAGTAATAATAATCTTGGTTATGTACCTTAAACTTCTTATTGGGTTCCTCCTAAGACTACATATCCTACTCCTAGTCCTTTCCTATCCCCTAATCTACCTTCCAACTCAGTTTCTCAGTAACCATCATCAGTTCCTTAGCCATCTTCATCACTACCCTCAGGATACTAATAAACCTACTCAACTCAAACATACTAGATAATCTAGAATCCTTAGTTAGTCTAACCAGCAATCACTCCTGGATAAGATACCACCAATATGAATCAATGGCAGAAACAACAACAACAACAACAACCATAGAGAATCGAAATATACTGTGCAAATTGTGATAAATATTTCGCTGAGGAATAGTTCATGAGTCATGCTAAAGGCTGTGATAGAGAATAAGCTGCACGGGAAACATCATCACTTGAGGATACATTCTATAATTTAGAATAGTCTGTGTAAGTCATGGGAAAATTAGACTTAAAGATAAATAAAATAAGTATGAACTTCCAGAGTACATTGCAATTGCAGGATCTTCCTTAGACTAAAAGTATTCTCTAAGAGACCATATAAGATCTAGCAATTACACTTAAAGCAGAGCATTCATCTGTTGTGAAGTAGATTCTTAAGAAAATTGAATCGCACTTAAAATCACTCTAACCAACTGGATCAGCGAATGCACCTGATACATCACTGAAGTTATATCTGTATTTGAAAAGAGTCTCGAATATTCTTAGACAGAAGGAAACAGCACTTGATTAGTCGGCGATGCTGAAAGAAATCAGTACACTTTATGGGAATAAAAATAATAACAATAATGGGAGTAAAATAGTGCAGCAGTAGCAGCAGCTGTAAGTTCCTAATTACTATGCTCCACGGATGAGTTACTAGCCCTAGCCGACTAGTTTCACAGCTTAGGTGCCTTTTACACGCAACACAGTGTCACATAACTAAGAAATTGAGAAAAAGAGTAAGTTCTATGATGTTGCAGCGGAGATTAAGAGTTAGCTTCCACCGAATTCAGCAGGGGCACATTTCTTGATATCTGAGCTCTATGAAGAAGCTAGGAATATTGATCCTTCACAGTGGAAAAGCTTCCTTCAGAATAAATACAATTAGAATAAGAACAAGTGAAGGTTTTCATTGTTTTTTTATTTGATTTTTTGCTTGTTATTTTTTGTGGTTTCTGTTTTGAGATTATGAATATGTTTGATTTAAGAGGAAGGGGTATTGAGTGACTTGATTTTTGGATTTGTTTTGGTTTTTCTGTGATTCTAATAATCTCTGATTTATTTGATTGGCTAAGATTTATCACAATTTGATTGCAAAAATTTGTGATCTAAAGATTATTAATAAAGGGATACCTATTACTAACAACTACTTCTACTAGACATCTACACATGGCTTTCATAACTGCTTATTGTAAATGCCAGTAAATTACATTTGGAGAAATCAAAACTGGCAGAAATCACTTTAATATTCCTTTATTTTCTAACTCTTTTTAGTTATTTTTTCACCCTAACATTTTACAAGATAATATTAAAAAAATAATAATTGAATAGAAAGTTCTTTGTTTGACCATCATAGAATAGATTTCCCCCCTCCATTTCCCTCCATTTCCTTCTCTTTCCCTTCGCTCCCATTCCTATTCCCTTCGCTCCCATTCATTTTCCCTTCATTGCATTCCTTCCATTTCACTCCCCTCCCTTTCCTTCCATTTCCTTCCCAGAGACAATTTAGAAAAAACACTTTTTTAATTAAAAACGACAAAAAAACAAGCAATATCCAACAGTTTTTTTTATTTCTTGATTCTTAATTTCAAGAAGTTATCTGTGTTTTTTTCATTTGAATTTAAAAATTTAAATTAATTTTTTCATTCTTTCCAATTTCAATCTCTTTTTCAAATACAATTCTTTATCTTATTTCTAGAAATAATTCTTCCTGCATGGATTCATGGATGCATCATGCAAGGTATAACAAGAAATAGCAGCATTCATATACTTAATTGTCAATATTTACATTGTCAATATATATTTTTACATAGTTTCGCAAATAATATTAATCCATAATTCGATTAATAAAGGGGGCCAGCTTCCTAACATCCTAACGCGGATAGCAATGATCCCAATAATCTTTGCTATGTTTATCAAAACTAATTCTTTTCGCAGGTGAAATTATCCCTCATTGCGTGCAGTCAATGAGCAACCTTAAAAACTTAGGGAGAACTTAATAATCATGTCGTCTTGGTTGGGAGGGAGATAGGGCTCCAAAAACTGAATGAATGCTTTCACCCACTAGATAAATTGTTTTTTAATTAATTATGAATTACCCTCCCATTCAGTTTAAGTGTTTAATTAGGTGGTTAGAAACTCAATATTTTCTCATCTTTTTTTGTTAATATTTTTTAATTCAAAAAGACAATTCAATTCATTACCCCTCCCTATCCTCCCCACCCTTATTTATTCTTTAAGAATTACTTAATTGTTTTTGGATTGTCTCCCCACGCCTATTTATTTACTTAATCTTTACCTGATTTTGAATATATAATAAATTAAATAATTAAGATTTGTTTTATTTCGTAAAATAAAACAACATCATGATGAGGTAAAATACATCTTTAGATTGATAGTTTTTTAAGGAAATTTTTAAATCCACTGCAATAACAGCCACCGCTTAGCTAATGAGCATTAGTAGAATAAAATATCATGATTTTTAGCAAAGGTTTTGATGATTTCTCTGCTAGTGCTTAACATTTGATGATATTTTTCATCAAATAGCTTTGCTCGGCTTGTATTGCTACGTTAAATTAATAGAATTATCATTCCTCGTGGGAAATATCACAGTTATGTCAGCTATTTTTATCTATATGGTGAATAGTGATGAAGACCATGATAATTATTTGCTACTTTCTGTATTTTATTGACCATCGAATCGAATGATATATTCCAGATTAAACGAAGCAATCTTTGTGATGTTAGTGCTTCATAAATAATTAGTGCTTATTTCGATTTGAGCTCTAGAAATAACACTAATGGTTATGTGTATAAAGTTGATCTCAGCTGAGAGTCAATAACCTTAAAAATATGGTTGTGGTCTTGGCTTAGAGAATAACTAAAATCATCTCAAAAAAAAATATTTTCAATCTTTGCAGTTTTTTGCAATAGAAAAAATGAATGAAAAAAATTTACTTCAATATTTGCAGTATTTTTGCAATATGAAAATGAATGAAAAATTTTGATTTCAAATATTTGCAGTTTTTTGCAATATTAAAATGAATGAAAATTTTTATTGAATTTTTTTCTAATTCGAATTTTGAATTAAAGAATTTAAAGAGAAAATTACATGGGGAGGGTAGGGAGGGGAGAGAGAATAAATCAGAGAGAGAGAGAATAAATTTAAATATTTTTAAACATAAAATTAAATAAACATTCTCCCAGAAACAAATAATAATCAAATTAAAAATGGGAGAATGGAATAATCCAGAGATAGTAGTAGTGTGAAACTAAATTATTTTTTTTTTGATTTAGTTGTGAGAGATATTAATTCATAATTGAGAAGTGTTAAGATTTTTTTGTTAATTAAGGAAGGAAAGATTGTCTGTCTGTCTGTGATGATTCTTTTTAAAGTTCATTCTTAGAATTTAGAATGGAAAAATATTGAAAAATCATAAGCTAAATAGAGCAGAAATAATAAAAGAAATCTCTTAAATATTTCTTGTATTTCATGATACCTAACTATTCTATGAAATCTAAATGCTAAATTTCCACATCTTCACTAATTTTTTTTGTTCAAATTATTGAATATATTGTCTTTATTGAACATTGAGTATTGCCATTATTTTAATATTATTCTGAAAAGTATTGATTTATGATTTCTTTTAATGTAATCAAGGGATTACTAGCCTAATTAATTAGAAAACCCTTGAAATCACATATGAAATGCACTTATTCTAACGAAGAACTTTTACTTAGAAAACAAACAATTAAGAGATTAAGACTAAAGGGGAAGAAAAGTTAATAATCAATTAATTGATTACATCAGCAACATTCTCTATTGATTACTTTATTTTTCATCAATTTGTTCTTATTTCTCTCTCTCTTTCTTTGAAATAATCAACTAACATAAAAAATCTTAAGTGACTTACCTTTTAGAATCTGCTAATCACCATGGAAGAAGGAGAAAACGAAGAAGATCTCTCATCTTTGTTATCCCCTTGGTAAAGTGGTTCTGCAATCCTCAGAGATACCAAGAATAGTTTAGATCGAGTAGATCAAAGTAATAGATCTTCACAATAACATCCATTTTTCTCTTAGATCTATGAAAAACTAAACGTTGATGTTAAACTACCTCCCTTAAACGATGAAATAACCAGAGGAGATGATGATGAATTGATATCTGGCATTAAATCAACTCGATCTAGAGTCTCCAGCAAGCAGTAGGATTTCCCGCGGAAAGTACATTCAACTGAATTTAGCAATAACTAACCTTAGAATCTAGCTAGCTACTTTGCTCAATTCAATGGAGACAATTTCATCTCCATCACTAAGAAACTAGAGAAAGGTGCAATTATTATGAAATTCATTGTTTTGATTGAGTTTCTCTGCAAATATTTTTTATTTTGATCTGAATATCCTTTTTATTCTTCCTTGGAATAACAAAGAAAAGACTTTAGTCTACGATTGCTTTGGAGAGTTGGAGGTTGTTTTTCCTTTCTCAATGAGATCAGATGTAAAGAGAAGACTTTAGCTTCTTTTGAATCAGCTGAAACAAACAAAGAAGAGATATAAAAGAAGTTCTTAAGATGAGGATAACCATTAGCTTCTGTAAATGTATTATCCAAGTGAGAAAAACTTGTTAAATTCTCAGAATAATGAGAAAAATAATGCCAATAAAAGCAATAATCTCTCAAACACTAGCAGGGGAGTTTTATCTGAAAGAGACAAAACAGCTTTGAAAGTAGTTCGTTGTTTTCCAGAACGAAAATTATTTCCTAATATGAGCCCATCTTTCAAAGTGCAACTCGATGAGAAATCAATATTTTTCGATTCTAAGTTCGAAAATGCTAATCTGAGAAGAGCCTACAGAGCAGGAGAGCAAGAGTATGATCTAGTTCTAGATTTCGATGCTGGAGTAAATAAAAAATAGATTATAAAACTATTTATTTGTGCTTCTTTTGGTAGTTATTTGATATTGTAACTCTTTTGAACAGACCGATCACTTTACACAATGGTTTTACTTTAGAACGGCTAACTTGAAGAAAGGTATTTATTTCTAGGAAACTCTTCTTCCATGAGCTTACTGGTTTGGTTTAGGTTCCAAGGTGAAATTCAACATAGTGAATCTGTACAAAGACAGGAGTTTATTTGAGAACGGCATGCGTCCAGTGGTGTTTTCTCAGCGTGACTTTGAAAAGAAAAACATCGGATGGCATAGGGATGGTATTAATGTGACATATATCAGAAATGATTACAAAAGGGTTAATTTCACTAATACTACGAAGAGTGAGAGTGGAGGAAGTAATCTCAACTGGAACACTAGCAATAACAATAATTCTAATTAGTCTGGGAATACCTACATGAATAAAAAGAAAAACAGCTTGAAGAACTATTAGTCTTGTAATTAAACTAGCAATTCTAACATCCTTAGCAGCAATAATTTAAACATGAATGCAAACTCAAATAACAACAACAATAATAATCCTACTTTCTACTTTACACTGTCGTTCACGTATATCTACTAAAACGATGAAGATATCGTCTACTTTGCAACATCAGTTCCATACACTTATCCGTTTTTGCACCACTACTTATCATAACTACAAGCACATACATTTTCAAATAAATTCAGTCATGTTAATACCCTAATCACAACACCAATAGGTAGAGATCAAAAACATTCATAAATATTTTTAGCTACCAAGACAATATATCTTAATTCATTCTTATTTGGAGGCAATAGGATATTTTGTATGACGGTCACTGATGAAATCAACGATGAATTCCATCCTTCACATGTACACATCATTTATAATAAAATATCCCCAAAATACTCTTTTTAAATTATTTCCATTTATTTAGGATTCCAAAAAAGAGATTGTAATCAGTGGTCGTGTGCATCCCGGAGAGAGTAATTCTTCTTGGATACTAAAAGGCATGATGGATTTTATTCTCTCTGAGCATGAGATCGCAAGAAGTCTTAGGAAAAAATTCATTTTCAGAATCATACCTATGCTTAACCCCGATGGAGTTAGATATGGTAACTATCGGTGCTGTATCCTAGGGAATGATTTGAATAGACGATGGAGGAACGCAAGTGAATTTCTTCATAGTCCTATTTATGCTATGAAAGAGCTTGTAAAGAGATTGTAAACCTGCGATGAAGGGGGAGAGGATAAAAAGAAATAAAATAACCCACCTTGTTTACCTTACTCTGAGGGTAGAGAAGTAGAGTTATTCATCGATGTGCATGGTCATTCTAAGTAACTCAGTGCATTTATTTATGGATGCTAGTTTAAATCTGAAGAACCGAAAGTCAGCAGCCCAAGGGAATAATCAAACGTTAATAGCATTTCTGATCTGAAATGCAAAAATAATAATTTAAAGTAATTAGCATATTTATATGGTCTGCGGAAGAGTTTCTTTGATTACGAGCAATGCTTATTTGGAATGCAGAAAGATAAGTAAGGTACAGCTAGAATAGTTGGATTTAATGAGCTAGGAATTGTAAAGTCGTTTACATTGGAATGCTCGTTGTATGGATACAAAAATAAGAATGAAGGGTAAGTTGTTAGTAATAGTGAATTAAACAGCAACAGCAACATCAGCAGTAATTTCAATACTTCTAATAAAGTATTTGAAATGGGTCCAGATGAGTTTGAGGAGGTTGGACGGGAATTGCTGATTTCACTGGAGATAAATACATAAGGACATATATAAAATTTGATTTAATCTTTGATGTCATCAGTTGATTAGTAACCGTAGATCATGGGAGAGTTAAAGAAAATACTTAGAGAAAAAGAATGTACGGGGGTTATTCGTCCACCAGGGTTTCTTAAAAGTGGATTTGCATTCAATCCTGCTGTTGATTATAGTGCTGGAAATGGAGATAATTATTATAGGGATTAGGAGAAGTTACGGAAAAAGAAAGATTATGAGGAGGATGATGGTGGGTTTTATCAGGGATAGTCATAGCTGCTGCTTCAGAGATAAGCTTAACAAGAAGGACAGTATGGGCATTTACTTAATGACGAGCAGTAGTTCAAATCAGCTGTGGATAACGATTTCGAATAGCAAACAAGATAATTTGTTGGAAATGACTCTAAAAATACCTAAATCCCTCGTTAGAAGCAGCATTTAGTTGAATATCTTCAACGTGCATCTAAAATATCTGAATAGTTTCTAGAATATCAGCTTATCTAAGCGTCGAAATCAACTGCTAGTAATAATTACAGTAGTTTCTCATCAAGAAATCGCGCAGCTAACATCGGTGATAAACTCTAACACAATAACGATTCACGACAAGGTTAAATATACAACACAATAATCATGCCGATCACTTAGGATAGCCTTTTTAGTAGCCCTAAAAATACACCCAAGAACATAAGCTTTTCATCTCGAAAAACATTAGACACAAGCATAGTGGTGTTTTAATCTGCAGGGATGGATTCGATGTCGTATGTAGATAAGAAAACATCTACTGTGAACACTCCTAGATTAAGGATCAACAGTAATACTGGGAGAGATATCCAAGGTACCTAGCAACAACAACAAAATTTGAAATAGTCGTTTTCAGCTAAGATAATGGATGGTTTTCTCCTTTAATAGAACTAAGAATTCAATGGATTTTCTTAGAATCTGTAACCGTTTTAATCTCCTTTAGTATGGAGATAGCCTTCTTTGAAAGTTAACAGGAAATCACAAGGAATTGGATAGAATCAATTAGTTCATCTTTCGAGATAAACTTCATGTTTTAAATATCAGTAGCAGCAGAATCATTCAGAAAGCAATAAAACCAGCAATAATAACAACAGTAAAAGTGATTCAGATGTATTGTTATCGTAAGCAGCAGTAGCTTCGTTAATATCTGGAAGGTATTCTCTTAAGTTCTAATCGAAGAAAACGATTTAAATTCTAAGAGAAAATAGTGAAAAAGAGGAGAAAAATAATAAAAAATAATACAAGAATAACAATAGTAGTAACAGTAGATATAATTTAAACAATATTACACTTGGTATGGGACCTATTATGAATGAAGACAGCATCCCAAGCGTTACAGATAGGGTTTATAAAGAAAAGAAGGGAAATTAAAATATGTTTTATTTGAAGGAATCGAAGGATGTTGAGTATTTACTACCGAAAATGAATAAGTTTTAAGATAAAAGTACAATATCATGACAAAGCAAGCAGATTACTCAATGGGGGCTACAATGAACTAAAAGGTAAGCAAGAAAAGTGAAAATTTAGATTTATTTCTGTGATTTTGTATGTGCATAAAGTAAAAAATGTTTGTTTAAAAAGATTCAAAAGATTATCAAAATGCCTTATTTTTTAACAAAGATCACATGAAGAAACATGCAAACTGCATTTTAATAAGATATCTTTATGCTTCACAGTTTTGCTTGCCTGAGAAGCACGAATTCTTCAGCATAGGATGGATGAATTGCAACGGTGTTATCGAAGTCTGATTTATTTGCTCCCATTTGAATTGCTACAGCAAATCCTTAGGTGACTTCAGCAGCTTGAGGACCAACATAATGCAATCCTAGAACTTTTTCTTCATTTTCTCCTTTTAATGTGAGTAATTTACATACTGCACGGTCATCCCATTTCTTTTCGGAATACTACCAGTCCATAGGTCGGAAGGTAGAGATGTAGACATTCACTTTGTCTTTGCCGTATCTAGTGATAAAGAATATCAAAATTAGAATGAAGAATAAGAAAAAGTTAAGGGTTTTGTTTGAATTTCTTTTTGTACTCTTGGGATGCTTATTCTTCAGATAATCCCACAGTTCCGAATTCAAGTGGAGTGAAGATGGTCGTTGGGATGAGTTTATAGTTGATGAGTTATGTTGCACCACCGAAGAGTCTTCTTGCAAGGGCTCTTCCAGCTTTAATAGCAGGTGGTGTTAATTCCGGTCGATCTTAAGCGCAATCTCCAACTGAGAAGATATTTGGTACACTTGATGCATCAGCGTCATTGCAGATAATCTTCCCATTTGATGCGTTAATGTTCACGCCTACAGCTTCCAATCCAAGTCCATTTGTGAAGGCTTATCTCCCGATAGCTAAGAGAATCGTATCGTACTTCTCAGTTGCGAGAATCTCTTTAGAATCTTTAGTATTTTTAACAATCGTCACTGTTTTAACTTCAGATTCTTGATCTTAAACTACTGATTCGATGACACCTCCATCGATGAATTTCACACCATGTCTACCCATGAATGTTTTGACTTTCCCAGCGAATTCTTAGTCAAATACGGGTAAGACTTTGCTTCTAACAAGCACTGTAACGTCATAGCCAAGTCCATTCAGGAATCCAGCACATTCAAGTGCAACGTATGATCCACCTACGACAAGTGTTTTTCCAGGACGTTTTTTCTGCATAAAAATATCATCTGAAGTGACTGAATATTTTCTAATATCAGGAATATTCTCTAGGTATTTTGGTCTACCACCAACAGCGAGCAGAATGTACTTACTAGTGACAGATTGTTAAATGACTCCTTGACCGTCTCTAAGCTAGATTTAAAGATATAAAATACCAAAATGAATAACAAAATAACCCAAAGATTCTTTGGTTTCTAACTTAAATTAAGTTTTACTTCAATAGTGTGAGGGTCTTTCAAGGTAGCGTAGAGATTGAAGTAGCTAACTTTCTTGTCATGGAGAGCGGATTCGTAGATTCCATTGAGTCGCTTGATATATCCTTAGACCTTATCAACAAGGGTTTCCCAGTTATGCGTAGATGACTTAGGAACATCCCATCCTGCATTTCGTTGGTATTCCAGGACATCACCGAATTCCGAAGCATAATGCATCATTTTCTTGGGAACGCATCCTACATTCACGCAAGTGCCTCCTAATCCCCAAGTTGATCCAACTGGGCTTGGTTTGACGAAATCGGCTAATCCAACTCTGGCACCTAGTGATGCTGCCTCCTTCGCTGAAGACTACCCACCTGAGCCACCACCAATGACGAAGTAGTCGAATTGATATTGTTCTTATTGTTGATTTTATTGTTCCATTATTTTTAAGTGGAGTTAAAGAAAAAAAGAATTTTTATTGAAAGTTTGTTTTTATAAATTGAGTAATTTAAATCTTCTGAAGGCATTTTGCCTTTAAATATGTACTGGATATGAAGGTATAATAAGGACAGAGAGAAAACTTCTAGATTCTTTGGGAGCGACAGATTGGTGTGATAAAAGTAACAAATCGTGCCATCATCATCGTTCTATTTTTCAGAAAAGATCTTTTATTGAATTTTGGAAGATTTAAATTAGATTCTTTTTTTTTGGTTTATGTTTTTGATTAGTTTATTTGATTATTTTTCCATGGAATGAAATTGCTTCGCTAAGATGACACAAAATGGCAATATTCCAGAAGAATTAAAAGGTAAAAAATTGCTCAAAAAAAGATAAAAAAAAAAATGATCCGAAAATATGTAATTTAATAATTACATTTTGAAATATAAATGGAAATTATCTGAAATAATCATAAGGAAATAAAGAAATCATCAGAGAATCATTGTAATTATGCATTTTCATCTATGTTTTAGAGGGAAAGAAGCCATTTTTGTAATTATTTAATTATTAAATATTACTAGATATTTAAACTCACTGAATAAGCCAAGCGAACAACAATTTATATTTTTAGCTATTTATTTAAAAAATGACTAACAAAAAGGACATGAAAATGATCGTCTTTTTCAGGAGGTTATTTTTTTCTTCCTTACATAAAGAAAATAGTGACTAAAAATAAAGGTTTTACTTTCTTTGCACCTTTGAAGAAATGTTGGAATATTATTTATTTTCTTCAAAAAGAATTAGAACTAGAATTCTTTTTTAAAAATACCAAATTAAAGTACATTGAATAAAAAAGATTAAGAAAATAGTGTTAAACTGCAATGAACAATAAAAACTGGGAGAGAAGAGGAGGGGGGGGGGGGGGAGGGGGGGATATTTTACTAGATTTAATTGAAGTTACAATATGATATTCAGGAATCTAGAAGAATAAAGAAAGCTTAATTATAATTTGATAGAGATAAATCAACAGACACAAAGAGAAAGAGAGAGGAATTTGGACAAGTAATCAATCGTGATTAGCCTCTTTAAGACTAGGATATAAATATAGATTATTTTTATCAGGCGGATATGACATTTCAGATACATATTTTATTATCGGTCGTGTTATTTCCTGGAGAGTGTGAGACTGGAGAAAAAATGATGAGAGGATTTCTAAGTAAGGCAGTCATCTTTGGGAGTATTAGTCCTTCATGGAATTATAGACAGATGCAGATCAGACAAAATCCCTTTCTGTTCCTTAACATCTTTATTAATAATTATTTATAAAATTTATCTCCTACTTTTCTTTAATTCATCAAACTGAATTCGATGACGATGAGTACGAAGAAGACAACGAATCAGGTATTTACGGGAGTGTGCATGCATTATCATGTAGCGAGTCACTCACAGTATCTTTTCTAAAGTAATCCTCTAAGAGAACGAGAGAAATCTAAATATTATTCTCGCATGCCGAGCAGCAAAAAGATGTACTTAAATTAGATTTCTTGGAGACATTCTCAATTTGAATTCTGCTATTGTTCACGCGTTTTTAGAATACACCCAATGCTCGGAGCATTTCCTTGTAAATAGGCGAAGGTTGATTGTCTTTAGCGTACTTGTAGGAAGACACTGCAACATGACAATCTTTGGCGAAACTAGGGTTAGTATCGTCGACTAGTAGATGAGATTTCTCACAGGCATCGTACATATCTTCCCGAGCGAGTTAGATCTCGAGGTTTGAATCGGAAACCTACTAATAAAGGCTGTGACGATGTAGGGGAGGTGACATCATAGAGTTAAATATCTGTGTTTTGTGTGAATATATGTTTTATTGCTTTTTCTAGATATTTAATTCAACTATTTTTTTTCTCCCCATTCTCCCTCTCGAAAATCACAACATACAACAAGAAAGTTCCTTAGTTTGGTTCTTTTACAATTTTTTAATGTAAACTAATTGGTCTTAACATATTATTTTTTCTTGGAAAGCAATTAAGATCAAGATTGAGATTCGAATGGGAGTTTACCTATCTAGGATAAATTGCACAAATAGGCAAGTATCAAGCACAAAAATGTTAGATTTCTGCAAAAAACTAGATGTCTTTACTTTTTACATAAATAAAAGCATTATTATTCTAGGGGAGAATTATTTATCTTCTTTTTTTGGGATGCTTACAAGCAAGGTTTTGCAACCACTTGAAGAGTAAAAGTAAGCTAATTTTTTAATTTTTACAGGGAATAGATGCCAATAAGCTTGGAAAAATAAAACCAAAAAGAAAAAAATACAAAATATAATTTTTTTTTACTATTTTGTGTCTTCTTAAGCTACAAAGGAGGAAAAATTATCAAATAGTTGGAAGATTTAAAGTGATTAATTATTTTGGAATATTTTCTTATTGGTTAGTTCTAACTATCTTGAATCCCTAAGAAGTTAAGAAATAGTGCTTAAAATTAATCTCTTAAGAGTCAGGAAGATGCTTGGAGATATTTATCAATTTAGTTGATTGGTTTGGTTTGTGAAAAATAAATGAAATTGTTTGAAAATTCAGGTGAATTAAAGGGAATAAAAACCACTAGAATACAAAAGGAATAGAGCCTGAAATAACAGTTAAATATTGTTTGGTTTACTTAAAATAGCCTTTCTCTTAAGCATTTCTTTTGAAATAATTAGGCGTAAAAAACATGGAAAAATATTTATTGAGTCTAGTTATTTTGCTTGATGATGATATTCTCACAACAAATGCATAATTTGATGTAATTACTAAGAGACTTATCATAAAAGATCTCCCTAGAGACTCCATAAAAAATGAAATAAGCTCTGCTCCCTGCTGAAAACCTACAAAACTACTCCTAATTAAGCTAGAAATACTCATAAAGACAAAATTTCAAATTAAATTATTGTAAATAAATCATCCTCCCACCAAATGTTTCCTGCATTAATATGTAAAATTGGGAGAATAACCTTATTTGTATCAATTCTGTTTCTTCCCACCTTCTAGCAGAATCTCTGATTCTCTATTCAGAATGAATGCCGAATTATTATTATCTTGGGAAGATTTTTTCCAGATGATTTTCCTCTCAAAAGTGACGTAGATTTATCATAATCAATGATTATTTTGAGCTGCTCTTCCAAATTATCCCTAATTCATCAAGAAACCCCCAACTTATTCAAAGAAACTTCTCAAGAACAATTTAAATAAATCAATAAGACTCCCCCCACTAAAAGCAAAAAATGTTTGGAAAATATCTCCTTAAAAACAGCACTCCAATCCTCCTCAAAACTCCTCTAGCTTCTCCTGTAGATTATCTTTCTTGCATTCTGTTTTTTTAACTAATTTCCCAATTGATGATTCTTAGCAGTCAGCATTCTTCTTCTCGAAAGTTAAAGAGTTGCTCAAGGAAGATCAATGGGATGCCCTCATCGCCAAGAATCCTAAACCTGTCATTATCGACTTCTATGCTGAGTTAAATAACTACAATAATAGACACATACATATTCTAAATATTAAAGTGCTTCCCTGCAAAAAATGGCTTAGCTTAGTCTAACCTTCTCTCTCCATTTATCTTCTTACCCCTCTTACCCCTCTTGAACTAACATTCCTATTAATCTTTTTTAAAGTTGGTGCGGTCCTTGCAAGAAGCTTGCTCCTCTCCTGGAGAAGCACCTCGAGCTCTCCAATGACAAGTTCGATATCGTGAAAATCAACATCGACAACCATGGAGATATTGCTAATACTTTCAAAGTAATCAACCCTCCCTTCCTGCATAATTCCCTCCCTAATATTTTTCTTTTTTTTTAAGGTATCCTCAATTCCTTCTGTGTTCTTAGTGCACAACAACAAGACAATCGATTGTAAGAGCTAATTATGAGTTTCTTTCAATACTAATTTGTTTTATCATCTCAACAGAATTCCTTGGATTGAACGAGCCTAAGCTAGCTCAACTAGCCAATAAAGCCAAGGCACTCGCTGAAGCAGGAAAACAATGAAATAATTTAGGTTTTTCACTAAAACATAAAGGCTCTTTAACTTACTTACATGTGTATATCCAGCTTGATTTTGTTAGTTAATTACTTAGCTTATTCACAGATAACTTCAATATATAAATATAATAAAACACATCTTCATCATGATCATCATCTTTCTCCGATCTTCAGTCATATTTTCACCCTACTTATCTTTTTCCTTCTTCTCCTCCTCTTTCTCTTCCTCTTCCTTCTCAATACTGTTCATCATGATTTCTATCACTCCCCTTCTCCTTCGCTTTCTCTGCCATTGCAGTTTCGAATTCCTGCAACGTCGTCCATTTGTCTTCTCCAACGCATTGAATCCTAAGTTCTTTTGGGAAGTACCCTTGCTTGTTCCATAAGTCCATATGATATGAAGCAAACGGACCTTGCTAGTTCTCTTGCTTATCGATATATAGCCAAACTTCCTCATCTGTTGGTTTGTTTCGCTCCACAGCATACTCACAGAAGTTGAAGAGATAAAATGGAGCAGGAACTGTTGTTGTTGTAGCTGTGACTGCGGATGTTGTTACCCCTGCTGCAACTGCTTACCCAACTGACTCAATAGGCGGTTGAGTTTGCTTTATAGGAGAGGAATGTTCAGAAATTGAAGAATTAGATAAAACCTACGCTTATTACTATTATTACACTTATGAATAATTCTTCTACTATTACTGCTACTGCTATGCTAGCTAATGTGCTGCAATTTACTAATTGAATTAAATATACTATTGTTGTTATTGCTAGTATTATTATTGTTATTGTTGCATTGAAACATGTGCTGCTTGTGGTGGCATAGCATATTATTGCATCCCATATTGCTGGAAATGCTATTATTATTGTTATTGCTAATAGTAATACTATTATTACATTTAAGCGATCTACTAAAGAGGCAATGCTGTCATACCTGTTCCAGCTGTTGTCGGTATCTATGTTTATGGCATGAATTATTGTCTATTAGCTGCAGTTTAACCTGAAATAGGTTATTATTAAGGTATCGCAATTCCAGCAAATCGAGCAGAAGAAACTTATGTTTTCCCAAGTATTTCAGCTTCTCCTTATGGATGTTAAATCTAATATTATTACTTCTCCGCTGCAACAGCTCCAACAGCCCCAACAGGGAATTGCTAAGGCTGCATAACAGGATAGTAATAATATAATAGCTGCTAAGGCTGGAAACCAGGTGTACCTGGTAATCCAACTTAACCTTAAGGAACTGGCTATTACTGTGGTTATTGCTGATGTTAGAGTTACTGCTACTGCTATTACTGCTGCTACTGCTACTGTTATTGCTGCAAAAAGGGATTGTTGATGTAATGCTAAGGTACAGGGAACATCTATCGCTAGGGTTAGATTCTAATAGTTTCTTAGTTTCTATGATCAGTAGAAGTATTGTATTACTGTTGGTCGTCTTCATCAGCATCCTCAGATTCTCCTCTGTTGTGAGTCTCCTCGTTCTATAAGAATACAAACGCAGAAAAACACATAAAATAAGGGATACAAAATTAGCCAAAAAAAGAGATAAATTCATGCTTACTTTCTGTATGATATTAGCAGATTATTCTTCAGCAGTTTCACTTGTCGGCATGAAGAAAAATGCATCAACTGAGCTTTTATTAGCTAATCTCTATCTCAATAGTGCTTTCTTCATATCCTTTTTAGTTTAGTCTTGCTCAATGAACGAAGAGGGTTCTTATGACAATGGGAGCTACTACTTTTCAACTGATTAATGAGAAGAAACGTTAGTGTCTTTGATCTTCTCTGATCTAATAAGTTCTTGATCTGATCGTTCTAATCCTTTTTGCCCTTCCGTTTCAGCTTTAGGAACATACACAATCCTTTTAGGAGAGTTATTCTTCGGGGAAGGCTAATCCTGCTAATCTACTGTTTTCTTCTCCTTATACTAATTCCCCTTTTTATTAGTATTATTATTAAAACCTTTTGATTTATCATAATTTCTATTGTCATGATGATTAGTGCTTGATGGTAGTTATGTCTCTTATTATCCTTTTTGTTTATTTGCTTCTTTCAATGGAATCCACTGCTGTTGATATTATGAAGTTGAAGATTGTTATTGCTTCATTATCTTCTGTGGTTGTTTTCTTTCTTCTTTATTAAATCCCTTTAGCTAGTTAGTGTTAGAAGCAGTATTTCCCTGCTTATTGCTATTATGATTAGCTGAATGCTATTGATCTATTATTTATGTATTCTGTTATTGTTATTATTGTCTAAAACCAGGTGGACCTTTTAAGAAATTCCCAAGATTTAAATCATATTCGTCTTGCAGAGAATCAAATGAATTTTCTCTTTCAGTTCCAGCTGCATCAGGAGCATTTGGATTAGTATTATGACTGTGTTAAGGAGTATTCTTTTATTGTTTATCTGGGATGCTATTCCTATTACTTGTGCGATGATTCTATGAATATTTCATAGGACGATAAGAAATAGTTTCGTTGATTTATTGAATATCGTAACCATCTATGACATCTCCAGCGGATTGTGGAGGCAATTGAACGAGAAGATTCTTTTTTTCTTGCGGAATTTCAGATTTATTCTTGGAACCTGAGTGAACGATGGAAGTATCCTAAAGTTGACTTTTTGGGATATATAGTTAATTGTTGTGTTAGTGATAGTTCCTGTTGTAGTTGTTGCTGCTGCTGCTAGTGAAAGTGGCCTTTGGCTTCTTAACCTAACTGTCTGCGTTATCCTAGCTATCTTAGTCCTCCTTGAAAATCTTTTTTTCAATGAATTCTTGTTTTTTCTATTCTTCGCTATGGAAAAACCATCAATAGAAACACAATTAAAATCTGTAGGCATATGATAAAACTCCAAGTTATTGAACTTACGGTTGTGAAGTGGTCTTCTCAATGAAAGTAGGTTTATTGGTGTTCATTCTCTGAGACATCAAGGATATATTGATAGACAAAGCCACAAAAGGGATAGTTTTCTTATTTTTTCTCTCTTTTTTTGATGTTGAGACAATTCAGTTCTTGCTTCGAAATCTTATTTCTAAAAATTAACGCGGGATTTGAAAATAATTATTTATGTGTTTATCTGTCGGTATGTCTGCCTGTCTGATCTTTGAGTTTAGGTTATTATCTCAA
>Ga0302271_10000574_pt1 | contig 36171 bp, 24 predicted proteins | sample III_Bog_N1_1_FD_198767 | JGI IMG/M metagenome (GOLD analysis project Ga0302271, IMG submission 198767) | Peat permafrost microbial communities from Stordalen Mire near Abisko, Sweden - III_Bog_N1_1 | ecosystem: Environmental > Terrestrial > Soil > Wetlands > Peat | place: Sweden: Abisko... | reverse complement strand
CATTTCAAAAAAGAAAAAGAAAGTAGTAATTTAAGACAAAAAAGAGGAGTTTTATATTTTAAATAAAATAATTGGTAATTTTAGGCAAACAAGAAAGTATTACACACAAAGAAAGAGAGAGAATTAAAGCTTTGGAAGTATGTATTCATTCTTTGAGGCTGAGGAGGATGCCAAAAAAATGAAATAAGTGCTAGTATATAGCACTCTAAAGCAGATTGCTTTTAAAAAATGGAAGCGGATGTCTAAAACGAACATTATTAGTCCATAGATTTCTATTTAAAAGGATTAAAAGGTTAGGTTTGAGCAACTTGATTTAGCTGATCATTAGTCTACAATTGAAGAGAAGTAAAATATCGCTGCCAGTCAAAGAAATGAAGCTGATTTCTTCTTAAAGTCAAGATTCAATACAATAGGTATTCACAAAAATCATATGTAGTTTTTTTCATTCTTCTCTTCTTGTGTTAGTCAGTTAACTTAAATAACTTGTTTGCTTCAAATTAGAAATCGCAAATGTAGTTTAAGATGTTGCAGAAAAAATTGGCAAAACAATAACCAGATCGAAACCAATAATGAACCTCAAATTAGGCGATAAAGTTTTCTTCAAATTCTTCGATGACAAAGGAAACAAAGGAATCGTATCAGGTATGATAATAAGCATTAAGAAATCAACTAAGAGAATCATTTTCACAATTATAACATACTTGATCTTAGCTTGCTTTTAACTTTGAAAAAGTTTAAAAACAGTTATTTTTTTTGGAAACAAAATTACTTTTTCTTCCAGCTTCTTTTTTAGCAATTTAATCTAATATTAAAAAACAAAAATATTCCACATTAAATATTATTTGTTCTTATTCTTCAGGTGATGGAATCGCTAGCAACAAACTTGAGTGCCTTCCTTAACAGCTTGAAATCTCTGGGATATAAACCTAAAGGAACAATAACAGGAATAACGAAGATGATGTTTCAAATTAAAGTTTTGGTTAAAGAAAAAATTATCTGGATTCGATTGCAAAACTACACAGCAAAAATATTGGAGAATCTCAGTCAATTTTTAGAAGAAGTGCAGAATAGAATTTCAGGAAATGTCTCTTCAAAGTAGGGAGTGAACGGAAGTATTTCTATTAAGAAAAACTGCAAAATGCGAAGGATCAGTAATCTTAAGACTGCTAGTACTTAGAACCAAAAGCGATTGAAGAATAAAAAGAAAATGCAAATAATCAAGCGAGACTCTTGGAATCAAATGTCTGCTATGGATAAGTAATTTAGTTAACTCACAGTTACAGTGACTGCACTTTGACTCTCAATCCAAAAGTTTTGGCGTAGCAAAATTGCTGCAGAGAAGTAAATTTATTTCAAAGAAAGAAAACCCATAAAAAATAAGTTTTTTACTTATTTATGTTGAAAAATGAATAAAGATGAGTTTAGAAGAGAAAGATACAGTCTGGTCAAACTTCATTATTGTTTCAAATAAAAATATCAAAAAATTTGGTGAACCTGTACTTTACGGTGATTCTATTAAGCTTCAATCGCAAGCAGACAGAAGTTATTGGCTGAATGTTGATGACCCGATTGAGTCCTCGATTTATTAAAACCCTCTTGAAGTGAATGGTTCAGAATTTTAGTCTCCCCTGAAGCTCTGTTGCTATCTTGATTTCAAGACTAACAAAGAACGAGATGACCCCTCAATCAAGGGAAAGGTTCTCTAGCCAGGGGATGTTGTTCGAATTCTAAACAGGTATGCACTTTCAAGATTTGCTAAAGCCTAAAACTCAATTATTTTACACATTTTCAAAAAATGAAATAAAAGGAGCTTGAATGGGTTTCTGGGTGTTCGTAGAAAACTAAATTTTTCTAAAATTCTGAAGATTCGGACAGTGATATTTATGGAGGATACTAACGAGTAGACGATGCAATAAGATTACTTCGATAAGAGTGAATCCCTAAGAGAATTAGAAAATAATTTTGAACTTTATGTCCACAAAAGATAGGAAGAAGAAGGAGATGTCAGAAACAAAGAGGATCTTCAACGAGCTCAAAATATTGGAGGATTTTAAATAGCTTAATAGCCTGGAAGTACGGATGTGCAAACACTCTGGGAAATCTAAAAAGAGGATACATTTTCTTCATCAATACCGTCCCATAAAGGATAATTTAGACTCAAGAATCTAGCTTCAGGACTCTACATCCATCTTTAAAGTAAAAGCGAATCTTCATAGCTTCATAGTTTATCACTGAGTTACGGTGAAACTTCTGAAAAGAACCTGTTCAAACTGAAATCTCTTAAGAAAGAAGTTGCTGGAGATAAGGCACTCCAATATAACTAGAGTCTGTTAATTTAAGGATTCACGGATTTGAGGAAATAAAACTTGTCCAAATATTTAAATAAAGAATCTTAAGTGCATATGGTTGCATTTCAAGAAAGCCTTGTTTAAGGCACTAAATAAACCTCTGTTGAATGTGTAGACAAGCAAGAAAAACAGAATGGTGAGAGATATCAGTTCGAATTCGCCATAGTCCCCAAAGAACTCAGGTTATCTATGAAACAAATGTTATCTGAAATATTCATGGTTTTTTTGTTAATTTTGTCTTAAACAGAAAAATGGCTGATAGAGTCTCAAGTATGTTTCCATTTTTATTAGATTTCTTCATCTTCTTGCAAGATTGGGGACTAGTAGATTATGCCATGAAAGGAGTCATGCAATACACCTACAAGCAAGCATTTGACAACTAGAAAATTCTCTTCAACAAGACTTTAGAGTTTTCATAGAGTATCGATAACTTAAGGGATTTTCTCAAAGCAGAAGATTAAGTGCTGAGAGAAAGACAAGATGTAATTAGGGAGAGTGGATTGCTCATGCTTTTAATTTTGTCTTTGCAATAAATTGATTTTAAAATCTATGGAAAAAGTGATAAAAAAATCAAAATAAAATCTTAGATCTTCGAGCGAACAGCATAAAAAATTGCTTAATAAAAGCTAAAAAAGACAATTTCGATTATTTATTCGATTCTTATTGATTGCATCAAGGGCAATTCAAAATCTAGTTCGTTCATTATCTCACAGAGCAATTAGTATCTAGAGTTCTTCCTCAAGCAACTGAACAAATATTCGCAAGTACTTCAAAAAACAAAGAAACAATACTTATTTATGAATCTTAAAACTCTTTAACTAATACTATTACTATTATCTTTGTTAATTTTGTTAGGAAGTGAAAGATCTAATCAGAGAAGCCATCAAATGGATGGAGGAATCAGATGAAAAAGAACAAAAGAATATTTAAAATTGGTGCATGAAAGTGAGAAATGTTACAGGCTCAAATATTGGAATTCAAACATTTGTGATGGAAGTTCTTTCGCTATCTCTCGTTGATCCGTAAGATAACGGCATTGAAGATAATTAAAAGTTCTGCAAGAAAAGACTTTTCAAACTAGTCAAAGAAAACAAAGAGAATCCAGATGATAAAGACAGTAAATCATTTTCCTCTAGTATGGCTTATTTACCTCATTCGCTCGATTCCATTCATTTAGAATAAAAGAGACTAGTTTCTTTTGTGATTGTCAAAGAAAATAGCTAAAAAATACCTTGCATAATTTTCAATATCATCGATAAAGCACCTGATGTTTTTGAGAAGGAGAATCCACGACTCATTTAGCTTGGAAGATACACTTAATTTTTTAAAGAAGGATAGAGCTATGCTTATCCTTTAACTTAAATATTTTCTAGTCTCGAATCGAATCTGCCTGAAGAAGGAGAAGGCTAAAATGGGAATTAAAACCCTGACTAGGAACAACTACCAAAAAGAAATTTGAATAAATATGAAGCCTATGTGATTTCTGTTCTGAATTTCTACGCTCAAATGTGCAAGGGTAGAAACTATAAGTTCATTTAGATCTTACAGTCTCCTGAAATTGGTCTTAATGATGAGTATATTCTCATGTGTCTTAAACTTTTTAATCCTTTCTTCAGCAAAGGAGATAATTCTGATAAGCCTGATAAGCTTGATAAGCTTCCCATGAATTTTGAGTATTACAGGTGTTTTTTAGCTCTCTATTAAGAAATCACTTTAGATTGTGATCCTCTTCTTAGGATATCTGAGAGTACTGTCAACAATATGGTCAGAAAGGACATAAAGAGCTTTAAAGTTTCAGAGCAATCTTATAAACTATTTCATGATTTTGTATTGACATCTTCGAGACTTTAAGTAAGAGAGATTATAAATGTGAAAGATAATCGCATAGAATCATATTTTTGGTGTAGTTTGTTAATAAATGTTATTTTAAAGTTTATGAAAAATAGATTAAGAGGGAAGAGCTAGGCAGGAAGTAGATTAGTTTTAGAGAATATCAAAACGAATAAAGACTACAACAACAACAACATCGGTCAAGGCAATCATAATGAAGATAATGATCATGACGAAGATCGAGAAGAATATGAAGAAATTAGAGTGTATTCTAACAAAGCAGTGGAAAAGGAGAAACAATTTGGATAGTCAGAAGAGATAACAGGGATCCTGTTCAATTCAATGACTCTCACACAAATGGAACAATCCAGTGAAGCATTTGCTACATTTTCTGCATCTGATCCATTAATTCAGCTCAAAACGATTCTTTAGATGCTGAAAATCGTTCATTTAAGGATTGACCTAGGATATAATACTCTTGCAAAAAATTCCTCAATAATTAAAGGAATATCGAATGTATTTTTGGCTTACATAAAATATAAATAATGTTAACTTGACCCTTCTTAATCTGAAAAATCTTCCTCAACTCCATCCACATGGAATTGGCTATTTGAAATCCTTTTCTTGCTATTCTCCTCCTGCAAAGATACCTTCCTCATCACGAAAGTATTACCCAATAATTTTAAATGTTTTTCTCTTTCGCGTCATGCTTTTTTTTACTTGTTAGGTTGTTTTGGAAGCAGCAAAGATTCTCAAAGTATTAGATGTATTGCATAAAAATCTCATAATTGTCACTTAAATCAAGCTCAATATGGGAGATAAGATATCTGCAGCAAATAAAGTCAAAACTATCCTTTCTCCTGCTGGCCTTGCTCTTGCCCCTAATGAAATATCAAATCCGGAATTAGAAATGATGAATCTCCTGGAACATAAAAAATCGAATGGTGGAGACTAAATTATTGATTAAAAGAGCATTAGTGAAAGTGAAACCAACAGAGATCGAGAGAATCAAGCAGAGTTCTGTGAAGGAGAAAATTCTGAGATGAAAATGAGAAAGTTGAAAGTTACCGAAAGAGAATTTGATCTGTACAATATTTCTAATTTCTCCAAATACGAAAGAGCATACAATAATAAAAAATCACCTAACTCCAGCAAGAATTAATCTACCGAACATGGAGTGTATCTGGATGGACTTGAGAAAAGTGGACTCGACTGGTTTGTGAGAGATCTAAGTGTAGGCAGCTTGTTATTTGAGACACTAAGGTATTCGCAAGAGAATCAAGCCATTATGAATGTGCTGTCTGGGTAACTTATCGATTATGTCTAGCAACACAAATAACTTCTTGGGCTTATGGAACAAATTGAAGTCATCGATGACGATTTCGAATTAGAATTGTTAAGAGATTTATGCGGAGACACAAGCAATCAGATTTCTTCTAAGGACATGATATAATTTTCTTAAAAGCTTCTTGATTCCTTGAAGTTATCAAATAATCAATAACAAACTCAAGGCACTGCTGAACTTCTCAGAGGAGAATCTTCATTAATCAAGGCATCATTTGTTTCTTCTGGAGCTAAGTAATAAATTTACAGCAAGCAGATGCAGTATCTTAAGAGATTCAGAGAAGGTCTCACCAATGCACTGCAGCTATTTGAATTGAGTAATTATGAGTCGGAGAAAAAAAAGTTGAATCTTGCCAAATCAAAGGAGGAATACTTCAACCAGCTCTAGAATCTTCTCAGGAATACGAGTTTTCATAAGGTAAAAATAATAGCACTCGAAGAAAAAGAAAAAATTGATTTTGTAGCTAACTTTCAATGATTTTTTTTTATTTGAATATTAGAGTGTGTTGATGCTTATCTCTGTATCAAGCAACTTCCTTTAAAAAGAGGAGGTTATATTGCATGACGACAAGGTAGGAACCTTCAAAGATCTTTTCCATGGACTCATAAAATTCCTCTATCTTTTCATCAAAGACAATCCCAAAAACAGACAAGAGATCTTCCCTTATTTCACTTAAATTCTCCAGCTTGCGCTATTCCAATATGAAGCGGATAAAACTCATTCACCTTACAATAGCGCAACAGATAAACCTAGTCCAAATTTCTTTAAGAGTTTCAAAAACAAGCCTTTGAAAGTAAACAAAACAACGATTATTTTAATTTTGTATCGATACCCTATTTAATCTTGAGTTTGTTCGCTTTTTTGCTAGATTAGTAAATTATGCATTGAGTTATTAAAAGACAAGAAGTTAGAGGAGAAATACATCAACATCTGTATACAGCAGATCTTCGACTGCATCGAAAAGAACAAATCATATGCAAAGAAACCATCTTATCAGTAATCAGAAAAAGATAAAGAAAAACTGTTTATCCTGAGAGCCCAAGCAACTTGCTAATACTTGAAGATTCTCATTTCTCTCACAAAAGGAACGTACAACGCCTGCATTAAAGGCAATTAGCAAAAAATCATGGATAATATTCTGAGTAGTCAAGCCTTAAAACCTATTGTGAAACCGTTCTCAACGAAAGATATCTAAGCTTACAACGACATGAAGATAAAGAATGAGTAGTAATTCTCCAGATCCTTCTACTTCTTCAAAATGCATGAGCTATGTAAGAGAAGCAAAACAAATATTTGGCAATTATTATTAGACTTATTATTTCTCTTTGAAAATATTTGAAGCATAATATTAAAATCAAAAAATTATTTTTTAATTATTTATTTTCACAAGCTCTATTTCTTTTTGATCACTTTGAATTAATGTTGCTTTTACTGCTTTGCGTTTTATTCAGGCTTAATTGTCTTGGCAACTTGCTGCAAAAATAATAAATTGCAGATACAAGAAATTCATCGATTTATCTCTGCCGATTCTCTGAAGAATAACTTTACCAATCCGAATTCTCCTTTTTCTATTAAGAGAGCTTACTTGAAGCTCATATTTGAAGCTTACATTTCAGGCGATGATGGATAATAGGAACTAAGTGAATCTATTTCTTCAGAAGAAATTGCTGAAATCATTGAGCTCATTTACAAGCTTGTGGATCCAAAAAATAACTATCTTTATTTAGAAGGCCTTGTGGATATTGATCCAGAAAATATCGATTTATCTTGGGAGATTCGCGGCCTCATTTTGAAAGAGAAAATAAATGATTTCAAAAACAATGCAGAGTTGAGCTCAGTGACTTAACTTGCTTAGGAATTTCAAAATGTTAAAGATCTCTTCAGAAATGCAGGGTAAGAACACTAACAAAACTCACTTTTAGTTAAGAATTAGTGCAGACATATTTACTTGCAATTATTTGAAATTAATTACTGTTGACTTTCAAATTGCCTTTGGTTTACACACCTTCTTTTCCTTTTACTTAGAATACGTGGAAAATACCATCAAATCTTAAGAGACCCCCGAGAATATTGGAAATTCGTGCTTGATGAAGGAGTAGTCCATTTCTTGGCTGATACATTCGATGAGCGAATCCGCGAATTAGGTTCTCAAGAATAAAGGAGTTCTTCTTTAAAAGAGCAATACTCTAAGATAAAGAAAGCATTTGACAATATTCTTTAGATGTTCAATAAATTAGAAACATCATATCGTATGCAAAAAGGGTAGCTGAATCTTGATTATCACAAGGAGCTCATGGTTAAAATAAACGATATTATCCCAAAGTACAAAAGCTAAAAAGCTGGAGAATCATTCAAAATAGGTAAATTATTCTCGTATTATTATGTTTTATTCTTTTTCAAAAATGTGTTTATTTTGAAGGAGTAAATTCCCTGGGTAAAAAGCATGTGTAGACCTTCAACACAAGGAAAGAAGATCTCCAAGGAGGAGGGTTCTAAGACGTAGAAGATGATAATAAGAGTGAATCTGAATTCTTAAAATTTTTTAGAATCAATTTAATGAGAAATCGTCTGAATCTCAGTGATTTCTGTCATAATATAACGAACATAAAATAGAATTTAAAGACAGAAAGCACCAAGCCTGTTATTAAAGATGTTATCTACTCGATTATTAATAGAGATAAAACCTATGTGACAGAAGAGCAGATCATAGAATTCCTTTCTATGTGCGGGGTAGATAACCCTAAAATGGAGCAACCTGTGATAGATCCTTCCTAGGATGAGTTGAATTGGGATACTAATTTTACGGATTATAACATCTCTCTGATAATAAAGTATCTTCGAATTAACTTCTAAAGGAGAGGGCCCTAAGAGGTAGCTGAGATCGAGAGAGACGATGGTGGCGAGATTGGGGTAGTAACAGTTTCTCCTCAAAGTCTAATCTCCGATCTGGATCTTGTTGGGCTTCGAGTAAGAAATATATCCAAGATTAATTCGTGAAAACTTATGATTTCTTTATTTGTGATACAGGAAAACATGCAACTGAAAATCCTTAAGTAGTCCAGCGAATATATTCGCGTCATGTCAGAGCTCATGGATTCCACAGCGAAAGTAGACACACCGTTTGTGTACTTCAAGCAACAAGAAAGAATGCTGGAGGAAGTATTTATCACAGAAATTCTTCTGGAACACATTCAAAAAGAAGACTTGAATCTGCTTTGCATCTGGGATGAAGCATCATAGGATGAGGATAACTCGATTTAGAAGCTATTAACTGACTCTTTGACGTCCTTCATTGAGGATTCAAAAAAGATATTCTCATCTCAGCCGATTTATCTCATTAAATTTTTGCGAATTCTCCTTGAACTCAAATAAATCAACTTGGACACACTTGAAAATAATGTCAGCAACGATAAAAAAATCAAAGCTAAAGCGGGAGCTGAGATCAAAGAATACAAATAACTATAGTCAGTTGTAAAGAAGATTATTATTTGGACACTTTTTACTTTGATTATTTCTTTTCATTTTGTTGCAGATTGGCTAAACCAAAGTGCATTCACAAGTGATAAATAAGATACTAACTTCGAAAGATCAGTTGGAAAACATTGAAAGCCTAGCTCTTCTTATCTAGCTGTTAAACTTCGGAAATGCTGTAATCTCTCAGATCTACAAACTTACTTATCATTTACTTAAACTTGAAATTTTTGAATTTTTCAAACAGGAAAACCAAACTATTGTATTGAACCACTTATAAACTGAGAAGGTGACATGCTTAGACTTTTTTTCATATTTGCGGCATTTCTTCCAAAAGAAAAATCGTGAAAGCCTACTCAGTATGAAGGAATCTCGCAGGAAGATTCCCAAGGAAAACACTTATTTCGAAGTGCACGCATACCTCATCCTCCAGATGCTTCAGCTCTTCTGCGAAAATGTGAATGTTAATTTCTAAAATTTTCTGAGACAACAAAACGATCTCTCCGGCACATACTCCGCGAATACGAATATAATTCTAGAAACATCTAACTTCTTGTCCTTTCTGCTTGAAGATAACTTAACCTCCATTGAATGCAAAGGCTCTTTGATTAGATAATGCCTTGAAACTCTAATAGATTTCTCTTCCGGTGCAGGAGAAAATCAAGCTATCATATGTAATTTCAAGAAAAACAACAAACTTTAAAGACGTGAATTTGAGATGAAAGTTAAATAATTTATTCATTTTGTAACTTATTTACATTTTCTTTGAACAGGTTCGAATAAGCGTCTCTTCAGCTTCCTTCAGGATAAAATATTATCTATGAAAATAGATTTCACCAAACCAAAATTTACTGAAATAGATTCCACTGATCCAAGATACACGAAAACAGATAAAAGGGAAACATAAATTATTTATAACTCAGCAGCTGTTAAGAAATAAGAGTCCCGAATCGATTTGCTAATCAGTTGTGTGAGGTTCTTAATGGTCATGGTGGAAGGGAATATGAATAAAGATAATCTAATTCACATCATAAACCACATAGAATGTGAGAAAATGCTGTATCTTCTTTATAAAATCTACACCGAAAGAATCAAGCCAACCTAGCGAAATCTAGTCCTTGAAGTTCATTGCCCAAGTTCATCGTCTGAAAAGCACAAGGATTGCACTGACAGCTTCTGTGTGTATGGCAAATGTGTAGACTATGATGTGTACATTTTCAACATTGGATTCCAGATATTCACTATTTTCTGCTACATCATGAATGTCTTTCCGGATAATTAAAAAATTGCTCCCTTCTGCAGTCTCCTCGATTCAAAGTATGATTTCAACATTCTCGATTTCGACATCGAAGACGTACAAAGGAAAATGCATTTGATTAAATTTCAGAGCAAACTGATTCTGCAATCTGGTGCGCACAAATTAGACAGCGTAAAAAATACACATATCCTAAGAAATTTACAAAAACTTGGTTTTACTTATTATCTTTTTTTGTTTTTATTACAGTTAAGGACTAAGAAGCTGACCATACAAAAGGTACGTATTTTTTTGATAATAATTCTTTCTTTTTTTTCTTTTTCTTCTGTGATTAATACGAAACAATCAAACAAACTTTAGAGCTCCAAGTCGAAAGTGTTGCCACAAGAAATGAAAAAAGACCATAAATATGAAGAGTCTCCTCCAATTTAGCAGAGAAGTGCCTTGATGAGGATATTCTTGAAAAATGAAACAGTCAAACCTCAAATGGTTTTCGACAGAAACTTCAATCCTATTTTAGCAGGTTCTGAAGAGCAACGATCAAATTATCTCAAGAATAAAAGAAATATTCAAAGCAATAATCAAAATGATCCAAATAGTCTAATTGGCACGAATAAGAGCATCTTTAAAATACTCTTGGAAGCTATTCAAGACACAGAGCTAATGATGGAGATCCCAAGATTCTTCTTCTTCTTTAAAAATCAAGTTGGCATCACAGAAGTGAGTCTCAATGATAACGTTCAAATGGTTTACTTCTAAAAACCATTCTCCTCCAATTTCATCAGCCCTTACATAAAACACCATTTAGTAATATAACCCTCTCTTTTTGTTTGATAATCTGTTAATTTTACTCATAATTTGTTTTTCTTTTTTCATGTGACAGATACGTCTTTCCAACCGTGAGTCCGATGAAGATCGGTTATTGTTCCTCCTGGAGAATTTTGAATTCTACTTCAAATAAATGACTTACCGTCAAAACCTCCATAGATACGGAGTAAGCAACACACATAAATTAACTTAATATAATTGACATTATTTAACTCTTCGCTAGATATCATTTCTCATATAGCGATGGAGAATGATAAAAGACTTACAGTTCATAGTCCTTCTCGTCATCGTCTTCTTATGTAATTTGTTCCTTCTTGTTCAATATTAGATCTTATTATATTTATTTCTTTCCTTTTTCTTTAAGAATTATTCTTCTTGGGCGGCACGATTGGTGGTGATGATCCACCAGGTTTAGATCTTATCACCGAAATCTTAACTTTCATTCAATTAGTCATGACAATTATTATACTCGTTTTCTGTGCAATCGAAAGATACAAAATCACTATCCACCGCTTTACAAAAGCCGATTCCTAACGAAAAATTGAATATATTAAAGAAAATGCAGGCCTAAAGAAGAATAACTTCATCAACAGAGTTGCTAAGTAACATAGGATTAAGATATATGCATCTTTGATCCAATTTGAGTGTCCAACAAAAAAATCTTATTCATTATTTTAATTTTGGTAGGATATTTTTCGATTTCCAAGACGAGTTCAACCCAGTTATTTTCAAGACTCGAGCATTCCTTGCCCGTATGATTATCTACTTCATCTTGGTAGTTACAGACTTTGAAAACATCTATCACCTTTGCTATCTTGCTGTAACCTGCGTAGGATTCTCTTACAAAGGTCCTTTGATTTATGGTATTCTCCTCTTGGATGTTGTCAAAAGGAGTAGCGCGTTGTAGCAAATTATCAAGTCCATAACTTAGAATCTCTATAATATTGGCATTTTTGCTTACTTAGGGATTATTGTCATGTACATTTATGGTATTGGTGGCTTTTATTACTTCCGAAAAGACTATGATATCGAATAAAAAGCATACAGCGTAGATTTCATCTAAACAGTAACATCTACAATCAACATGGGACTACGAAACGGAGGAGGTATCTCCGAATCGCTCACGAATATCAAGAGCTACAAAGATTCCGCTAATGATGTCTCTGAAGGCTACTATTGGGGGAGATACACTTTTGATCTCACATTCTTCATCGTAATCAACATGCTGTTCATTCAAATTATCTTCGGTATTATCTTGGATACGTTTGGAGAGCTGAGAAAAAAACAAGATGAAATCTAAGAATAAGTGCTCAACAAGTGCTTCATATGCGTAAGGACTAATTGATCTTCATTTAATGAAAATAAAACCATGTTTTTTGAATACTCTTTTTTACAGAGTATGAGCAGAGCATATATTGATAGTAACAGCCCAGAAGGATGGTATGACCACATTTATCTAAGGCACAATGCTTATCATATGGTGTTCTTCTTGATCTACATCAAACGGAAAGACGATACAGAGTGCAATTTGCTAGAAAAATATGTCAAGAAACAAATCGAGCAGAAAAATATCGAATTCATTCCTGTGCGGCAATCATCGGATATCAAGGAATAAGAAGAAATTGAGGAACCTGAAGATTGAAAAGGGATTTTGATAAAATAAGTTTAAAAGTTTGACAGTGTTATCATTTATTTTTTTCATACTAAAAAAGAACAGTTGAATTAATTATGGGAATCAAATAAATAAAATTAAAAAAGTGTATTAATTTTTATGATCAAAGGAGGGTGGAAGGGATATTCTTGCAATAAGTGATATTTTGGCAAAGGGGGGATAGTGCAACAAATGGGATGATTGAATGCACATATGTTTGTAAGTTTTTCAGTTTATTTGCATTTTCTTTTTGTTGGGAGAAAAATAACAAATATCGAATAGATTCACTTTACATAAAAATACAAATAAAACATGGCAGAAGAAAGTATTTATAATATTATTCCTAAAGAGATCCCTATTCCTGTTAGATAACCTAAATATCGATCTCGTTATCCTGGGGATATTGTTCCAACAGGATCAACGTTCGCTCTTAAGACTACATCAAAGCCAAATGTAAAATAGATACGAAAAACAACAGATTCCCTGAAAATAATGAAATTTGATAATAAATCTGAAAACAGGTAAGAAATGTTGCTGGATACTATGAAGAATTAGTTGATGATCATCCTTTAATTTGCAAATACTCAACTTTAGGAAGGCCAGTAGGTAGAGTTGCATGTTGATTTTTGTGTTTTCATACTAGATTTTACTTATCATATCATTAATTTCTTTTGATTTCTAACAAGGCTCTCTCAAGCTGTCTCCTGACAGATACCTTAAGAAAGGAGAAGGATACTCAAGTTCGATCTTCTCTCTTCCGAAAATAAGTAAACTATGAGAGAGAATGCAACGCAAATAAAGGAAATAGTCCATCACTCACAAAAGCGAATTCGTTATTTTGTTTTTCAATTCTTTAATGCTGAAATAAAACCCATTTATTTCTATTTTTCTTGCTTTCTTAAGACCACTCATAGAGCTAGCCTGGGTTTAAGGAAAAGGTTGAGACTATTAAGCCACCCATCCCAAGGATTCTGCAATACTCTCCTCTGAGAAGCAGTCCAGCAAGAAATTATATTCGAGATAACGTGATAACATCCATATTGCTTTGTAAGGGATATTTCTTTTTGAAGTATTCACATTCTATTTGCCTTTCCACTATTATTCTGAAATTTTCTAATATTTTTGTAAGCCCCTCCAAAGCAAGTTAAAGAACTAGATTGGCGAAAGAAACGCAATTATGGAAAAACACCTGCATACATTCAAACGATAAAAGAGAGTATCCAGCGTGAAAGTGGATAACTCAAGGACTTCTACTTATCGCAGGAAGCAGAAGAAAAATAAAAAATGTAATTCGATTTGAAAATAATTCAATTTCGATACAATTTAGCTAATACATTTAGGAAATAATCTCTTTGCTTATTCCATTGAAATTAGGTATGAAATACCCCAAGAGGAAATAGCTGAATTGAGGAAGGCTTTGAAAGCAAAGTATGATGTAATCTTTCACGAGTATCAATAGTTGACATATCTCACCAAACTCGATACCATGCACAAAAAGAGAAAGTAATAGTTAACTTTTATTGCAAAAAAAAAAGAATTAAACTTTGTTTTAAAAAATCTAACAAAAAAATACTTACTGATGAAGAAAGAAAGAGAGTAATTAGCCATTAACTATTTTTTTAAAAATAAAACTGTTTACTAGATAAGAGGGATTAGAGCATCAATTAGCATAGATTGAACTTGACTTACAAAAGCTCAGCAAGCAGCATATCTTTGTGGACACACACAAATGAACATAAAAACAAAAATATCCATACAAAAAGATTAAAATATCCAGCTAACAGATCTTTTTTACAATTACATTTTTCCATTTCTTTTATTATTAGAAATACCTTTTAAATCTTTTCTTGATTATTTTTCATGAGTGTTCAACAACGAACGATTTATAAGATTGTTGTTAATTGTAAAAGGCGAAATATGTGTAAAAATACTTTGTTAAATTTTAACTCCACAATAAAGTTACCCAAATGGGAAGAGTAAGACTAATTGGGAATCGGTTTAATAATATATATATAAATATAAAACCCCAATTCGGTGCAGAAAGGAGTAACAATTAAAGGACTTTTTAACAATCTGTTCTTCTTCGAAATTTTATTATTTATTGAAAGAGATTTTTGGAGGGGAAAAAGAAGACATTAGATAATTTTCAAAATTCGGGAGATTGAAGGTGCGTCTGATAGGGAATGACTGAGGTTGCGACAAATATCACTTTGTTTATTCAAGAACTAAGGGAACGATGCCATTTTAAGAGCAAACAATTGTATTTTACAGCAAACTCCCATAGGATTCACTATTCAAATAATAAACGTGATATGAATCTTGCAACAAATTGATTTTCGGAAAGTAAAGTCAACAGATACAATAAAACTAAAGAGCAGAGTGACGAAGTGGTGAAGCGATCGAACACAAGCGACGTCACTCCTGTCTGAAACGTAATCCAAGGCAAAACTCATAGATTCTGCTGATGGCAAGATATATAAATCTGGAATTAAGATAACTTCATAGAAGAAAAGAAATTAAGAAACAAAAAGAGAGAAAACAAACAAACGATCCCCAAAAAACCAAAATATCAACAATCATCAAAGGACAATGAGCACCACAAATCAAGATACAGTCAGCGAATATGCCCAAGAAAGAGAAAGATGCACCTTCAACGTTGAGACAATGGCTACACATCTCTACAGTGGAGCATAGAATCTCAATAACTTCAGGAAATATCAACAAACGATTACTGATGATCCTATCTTACGCTTCGACCCAGCTCTTATTGATGCCTCCCGCAAAGACATCTTTGCGCTGTATTGCAAGAAGACACTCCGATATCATGAAGTGTTCAACTAATCCCTCAGCCCCATGAGCTTATACTGCGACATGATGTTCGATGAGCCTCTCATCGGTGCTGTCCATCACTCCATGTTTATCCCCAGCATCAGACTGCTCTCTTCAGATGAACAGCAGGTAGACCATTTATCAACATAACTCATACTATTTTGATAGCTGGGAGATTATTATTAGATTTTACCAATTGTTGTTATTGGATCAATTTCTTTAGATTCTTGAATACTAACAACAAAGAGTTTTAAACTTAAATTATTTTTTGAACCCAAAAAGGCTAGATGGTTGGATGATGCTATTAAGATGAAGATCATTGGCTGCTATGCTTAGACTGAGCTTGGTCATGGTTCTGATGTCTAGAATCTTTTGACAACTGCAACTTTCAGCAGAGAAGGAGATTGCTTTATTCTCCACACTCCCGAAGTGAAAGCTGCAAAATGGTGGATCGGTGAACTTGGTCTTGTTGCTAATCACGCTATTGTCTATGCTTAACTCATCATCGATGGAAAGAAATTCGGTGTTCAGCCTTTCATGGTTTAGCTCAGAGATATGCAAACTCACAAACCCCTTCCAGGTATGAAAAAGTTCTTTTCTTTTCCGAAGAAATAATTTTGATTTATCCAATGAAAAAGGCATTGATGTTGGTGATATTGGACCTAAATATGGATACAACAGCAAAGACAATGGATTCCTCCTTCTCAACAACGTGAAGATCCCTAGAAACGATATGCTCAACAGATATGCTTCTGTGACTAAGGATGGATAGTTTGTACCTGCTGGCAATTCTCGTATTGTCTACGCAACAATGATGGGCGTCAGAATGGGTATCCTGAAACACGCTTATCTGTTCTTATCTGCATAAGTAACCGTAGCGACTAGGTATTCGGTGCTCCGTAAATAATTCAAAGACGAAAATAATCTCGAGAGACCAATTCTTGACTATTAGACTCAACAAGACAAGATCTTACCCTTGATGGCTGATTCTTATGCCATGTGCTTCAGCTACAACAAATCCCTTGCATTGTACAATGAAAACTTAGAAAAATGCTCCAAGAATGATTTCTCTATGCTGCAAGATCTCCATGCACTGCTGAGTGGACAGAAAGCTGTAACCACTGCAACTACTCTCTTTGGGATGGAAAAAGTGAGGTAAGCTTGCGGAGGACACGGATTCAGTGCATACAGTGGAATGGTTGGCAGACTTAAAGTATTTTATGCTTACCCAACATTCGAAGGTGAAAACACTGTCATGCTTCTTTAGACTGCTAGGTATCTTGTAAAGCAATTCAAATAATCCATTTCCAAGAAAATCATTCTCACTCCATAGTGCGAGTATCTCAGTGAATTCGCAACCTTCCTTACTTCGAAGTGCTCATCTGACAATGCAAGAGAATTCCTTCTTCTTGAACCCCTCAGAAGATTACTGAGATTCATCGCTTGTTTCAGCGTTGTCAAGGCAGCTACGATTGTTAAGGAAGCAGCTGCTGCTCATAAGATCACACCCAAAGAAGCATTTGATACTAAAGCTGGAACTGCACTCTGTGATGCTGCTATTGCGCATACTTAATATTTCATATTCAATAGTTTCTTCGAGCGCATTGTCCTAGTCAACGATGAAGGTACTCGCTAAGCTCTTTCTCGTCTCTGCGCTCTTTATGCTTTATCTAAGATCACTGAGAAACCACAAGCACTTTATGAAGGTGGATATGTCACTGGAGATCAACTTAAGCTGATCAGAGAAGCTCGTCAATAACTTTTGGCAGATCTCAGACCTGATGCTATTGGTCTTGCGGAGGCTTGGAATTACAGTGATAATACTCTCCGCAGTGCAATTGCCAGTTCAAAGGGAAATATCTACGAGACTCTTCTTGACTGGGCTCAAAATAAAAACCCTGTTAACAAGCCAGGAGTTGCATAAGAACTACATGCAATTATTGAGCCTATCCTTGGCACTGTCAACGCACCTAGACTTTGAAAGACATAATTCTTAAACATAAACATAAATAGAAATGTATTTGTGTTTATTGAGTGATTCAAAACTCCAATAATTGTTTTCTTTACATTTTTTATCATCCAATTTAGCATTTCTTTACTTCTTCAATCTAGGATATTCACATTTTCTTTATTATTCTAAATTACTTTCTCCCATGATATTCAAATAAGAGTTCTTCTTAAATTCCTGTTGAATTCATATTTAAAAAGCACCAACACAAAAAAAAGAATTTTAAAACAATTTGAAATTTGTATCATTCACAGGCTTAGAAAGATATATTTTCTCGTCATTAAATCGTTGGCCATGAGATCGAAATGTACAGAAAGTTTGCAAGATAATATCATAATATTTTAAAAAAGAAATAGTAAAAATATTCTAGAAATTCAGCTATGAAATTACATTAGCCAATGGAGATAAGATTGGCTCGACATCGCTTGTTAAAGAGATTGAGAAAAAATACAAAATTTATTCTCAGAAATGGGAAGAAGGATATCTTGTAATCTGGGATAACTTGAGAGTGATTCACAGAGGAATGGGAGGATACGGTTATCTTCCGAGGATATTTTTCCGGACACAATGCAGAATACAAAAGAATGAGTTGCTTTTAAAATAATAACTAGAAAGAGATTTTTAGGACTAAAGCAGATTATTTGTTAAAAAAAACAGATTAAGTGAAAGAAAGTTGATAAATAAGCAGTTGAATTTCTCAAAAAAATAAAGAAAAATATTTTATTGTGAAATTGAAGCAACAGTTGTACTACACAATCAAAACTAAAAATGCTCATTTATTAAGTAAAATATGAGGAATTGATTAATAAAAATAAATCACAACAAAGACTATTTATCTATTTTAAATTGGGGGGGGGGGGGGGAACAACTATTCAAATCCCTGATCAAAACATTGTATTTTTATGTTGAAAGCATTTTCAACTAATCAAGAACCTGCCTCATTCTCCTCCTAGTTTTCATCATCTTTTTGATTATCGTCTTCCTCTTATTGTTATGGCTTGTTGTCTGCACAAAAATGATAATCATTCAAATACAGTTAGAAATAGAACTATCAATTATTATCTAGCAAGAAGAAAAATAAACAAATACCAATAATTCTATTAGAAATCTAAGAATCGTTGTTCATAATAGGAGAGTTTCCTGTCATAGTTCCGTTTCTCCCTTTTGCTGCTCTTCCTTAAGGAGGACGATTTACTCTAACTAACTCCTTTGGATCTTTTTCAATCTTCTGTAGGAGCTCTAGAAAAGTTAAAAAAAATGAAAAATCAACAAAAAATTACCAATAGTTAACATGAAATAACAGAATAACATTTACCTTATTTGAGTACTAAATTTGGTCTAGCTCCATGTTCCCTAGCATTTTTGATAGCTTCATTGATTCCAATTTTATCATTTGGTAGACCTAAATAGTAAATCAACATTTCCAATGTTCTTGCATTTGCCTCATCAATATTCCCATAGTCATCAATAACATATTTCTAGGCATCTACTTTCACAGACTTACTATCATCCTCTTTTTTCCCATTTAATTTTTCCTCTTTTTTATTCTCCTCATCTGCAATTTATTGCATTGCAGATTAATTCAATTCTCCTCTCTTATCAAAAGATTCTCCAAATTTATTGAATATTTTCTTCCCCTTGATTGCTATTCTCATCATGGCTTCTCTAAAATCGTCTTCATTCATGCCTTGTTAGAGATTACAATTTTATAATTGCAAGATTATCTTTTGTTAGTCAACTCTTTTTTCAATAATATTGTTTTCTTACCAACAGGTTTGAGATCAATAACTTGTTTGTTTTTAGTCAGTGATCGATATATCAATGAACCTTATTACGTTGAGATAATCTCAGGTATTATATTGAATCTTTAGCAGAACCAGGTGAATGTTTTATAGTCAATATCTCCTGAATTCATTACAGCACTTGAGAGCTCTCTGAAAGTGTATTTCTTCAGACAGTCGAAAAGATGAGTGAGTTTGAATTCATTTTATTTTATGACATTCTGCACTCCTTCACTTTTTACTAAGATTTCAATCTTTTTACTGTTTTCTTTTTCTTATTCTACTCTTTCTGCGTTTCCCTTGACATTAATCTCATGTGCTTTCTCGATCAGCGCTTTTTCTCTTTCTTCTTTCTTCTTTTTCTCCTCTTCATCCTAGCCAGAACAAATTAAAAACAACAAAATTCTTTAAGTATTTTTTATTTCTTCTTAAAATACTAATGCTTTCTATTTCCTACCTTCTTTTCCTTCTCGCGCAGTTTCTTATAATCCTCTGCCTGTTTATCAATTTACTTTTTAATAAACTCCGATGCTTCTTTACCCTTTTTCTCCTTCTATTCCTTGGTTTCCTATACTTTTTCTTCTTAGATCTTCTTTTTCTCTTGCAGTTATTTCTTTTTGGATTCATCTAAAACTTCTTTCTTCTCCTTCCAAAATTAGTTTAACCCTTCAATCTTTTTCTTTTCAGCCTATTCAACTTTAGCCTTTTGGATATCTTCCTTCTCTTTCTTTTCTTTCTCTTTCTTTTCATTTTCAGTCAGCAATTCTTTAGCTCGAGAAATCACGAATTCATGATTCTCCTTTGATCTCTTTCCTTATTTTTTCTTCTACTTTTCTTTTTCCTCTTCTTCTTTTTGTCGCTCTCTGATGGCACTATTGTCAACTTTCCTATACCGAGGAACACTATCTTTTCCAGATTCCACTGCTTTTATCACATCATCTAAACAGAATGCTACCTATTTTATGAGAAAAAAAGAAGATTAATTTGCTTCATTGCTATTTAATCTTATTTTTTACTTATTCTGCTGTGAATCTGTCTTTGTAGTTGAAAGTAGAAATCGCTAATTTCATTCCTAAATCTAACTTATGGTTTGACTCTATCTCCAGCACTCGTTTATCTCCATACTTCTGTTTAACATTGAAAGTACTTGGAAGTGTTTTCGTACTATCTGGTTTCCCCCATGGCGTCATAATATCCATCGATTAACTCACAACAGTTCCTTCACGTTTAGTAGTAGTTTTTTTTTCAAGTTGCGCAGGTGTTTTAAAGTGGTCTAAGTAATGAGATTCCACATCAACAGATGCACCCACTAAAGGCACAGCTCGCAGAACTTCTTTTGATATTGATTTCGGCTCAACAAGGAAAAAATTAAACTTTTCTTTGAAAATATCATTCAAAATAGCATATGCTTGCTTAAAGGAATCCTTAATAGGTAGTTTCCCATCCTTTGTGTCAAGCGAATAAACAAACTTTAAGTCTCTTTCTTTGATCTTCTTGTATCCCTTTTATTATCACAAGAAAAGAATTCAAATAAAAAAAATTAAACTGTTACATTAATTACCTAAGGAAGCACTAAATCAGGATTTTCTTCAAGTTTCTTATTGAATTACTTGATCACATCAGTTTCTCCAAAATAAAACGTATCAGGATCTTCAAACAGCACAGTCGATTGTCCTCGAGCTTTGAGTACATTCTTGAGATGATCAAATATTTTTTAAACAGACGCACTCAACGGAAGATGGCGAAGATCTTCAGGTGGTTTAGAATAGATATATCCAGCTAATTAAACCACATAATCTTAGAATCCTAAGAAATCAAAAGATTTAGTTTCTCTGACTTCACCAGGCGGGAACAGACGTTGTTATTAACTTTTTTCAAACATATTTTAAGAATTTCCTTGTCTATCTTTTGAAGCATCTTGCGATTTTTCTTTGGAAATCTACCAAGGTTCAAGCGATTATTTCTTTAGAAGAGATGGAACCACTGTTGATTTTGATTGTTGTAACTAGGAACTATTAGTATTCTTGCTACTGCTTTCAATGTTAGTATTTGATCCACTTTTTTCTTTCTTTTTCTTTTGAGCTTCAACAGCAATTAGCCTTACCAGTGTCTAATTCAAATAAGAAATTGTATTAATAACAATTTAAAATAAATTTTGTTATTTGTTACTTAATGTTCTTCTTTTGAGAGCTTATCACTCAGCTCATGATCCTTAATAAAATGATAAATCTCTGGTACACTGATCATAGAACTTTTCTCCTTAATATCGTCAAAGCTATTCAAGTTCTTGTAACTGAATTACTATGAGAATCCTAATTATGTTACAAAAATCAATTAAATTTAAAAAACAAAAAAATGGTATTTAGATTTGCAATGAGAATAAACAAATTCAATTAACCTGAGTTAGAGTATTTCACGAAGATGTTCTTGAGAGCCTTGGTATATTTTCTTAATAATATGCTTATCATTTCTCTGTCTCTCTTTTCCTCTGTGTCTAGATCGATATATGATATCGTAGGTATCCCTGTAGCAGTTTCTCGTTTCAGTTACTTTTCTCTTGTTCCAAAGTTAAACAGAAGTGCTGTTTCGATGTCTTTTTAGTTTTTACCAGAAATACCTTATTCCATGCTTCTTTTCTCTAACTATTTCCGCAACACTTCTTTTTCTTTTTAATAATCCTCTTCTTGCTTGGCGATTTCATTCTTCTTTGATTCTTCTTGATTGTTGTAATTTTACTTTAACTGCTCTAAATGGCGTAATACTTTTTTGTCTGCCTTGGGATTCCGTAAATATGCTAAAAGAATTTAAAAATAGGATAAAAAATGGGTAATTTAAAGATTAAAAAGTTCAAAGAATATTTTTCTTTTGTGAAAATACCCAGATGAGTCATTTCTTCTTTGGTAAGTTTGGAATATTTCTTGATATTTTCATCCATTCCTTTCAGAATATCAGCTTTATCTATTGGTGATCCATCTTGTAACTACTCCGCTTAGAGCGATTCAAATTCATTTTATTTGAGTGTCTCTTAATGTTCTAGATACTCCTTCTCATACTATTCCAGAATCGCATCTGCGTTCCCAAAAAGTAATAGAATTGCAAGCATACCTTTTGAATTCTATCTCGCAAATTATTTTATTTAGATATTCGTATGCGCAACCAATGGCTTTATTTTATCATTGAGTTCTTAGCAATTCACAGCCACAATACTTTTGATCATCTCCACAATGAGCGCTCTCTTCTAAGCTTGCACGATTTCTAGTTCAATCTCAGATTATGATACATTAGCTCCAGGAATTGCAGTTCGTCCGTTATAAAGTGGTAAAACCTTATCTTTAGGTCGTTTTTTCTTTTCGCTGGCGTAGAACATTGCTAGTGCAACTTTCACGAATTTTATGACAAATTCATGTAGTGTTTCACTTTCAATGAAGCGATGAACGATGTTGAGAATAGGAACGCTAGCTAATCCAGCAAATACAGCATTGTTTAAGTATACTTTGAAGAACAAATCCAACAATTATATGGCATTCTTAAGCTAAAGTCGTTCGTTTCTCGAGATATATGTGAAGAAATTGAAGTCAAACACATTGAAGAAGTAAGACACACCATCAGTGACCTGAATCTACCTGACTAACGGTTCGATGAGAATATTTAATGGGATACTCTCAAGTGCTTCAAACACAGTCATGAAGTTATTCATAGCAAATTCACGAATTGAGAGGTTGCCATGGTTTTCGATTACACTCAATGTTAGAGTTCTATTAACATAATCAGAGGAAAATGATTATTTAGGAGTCACAAATGAATAAAAACAAAACCAAGCCAAAATAATATCTTATGCGATTTTTATTACCTGTAGATATTTGGTGCATATTAGCTCTTCTGCTATCCGAAATGGACTAATAATTAGAAGAGAAGTACAAGACTGCTAATTACTAAAGGAGAAGATTTCTCTCGACTGGCCTGATGAAAAACATACAAGAAATTTAAAGTGAGAATCTATCAATAATTTCTTATTTTTATGTTGTTACTTTGTTAAGCAAAGACATGACTGCATTTGCTCTGTCTTCAATTTCTTCCATTTTAAACGGGAAAAGTATCCAAATCTCTACAAGCAATGTCAAAGCTGCAATCCGAGCATCAGGGCTATTTTTGAATTCATCACTGGCATTTTCAATAGCAAAATCAATCCAATCGTCTAATATTCCAGAGTCCAAGATCTATTAAAGTATTCAGACAAAATTAGAGCACTATTAATATTGAAAACGAAGAAAATATTTGTTTACTTCTTCAGAGGAAGCCTTTGAAAGGGCAAGAGGCTGGAAAAGAGCTAAGTATGTATTTAGAAGATCTTTTGGTTCTGGTTGAGCTTTTTTAAGATTTACAGTGAATAATTCGATGAAATTAAACCTAGCAAATTGCATCAACACTGATACTACTAAATCTCGGAGATCAGGGTGTCTCTTCAAGCCTAATAATGTCGTAGTGAGACCTCCGTTCTCTCCAACAAACCATTCCCATCCAGCTGCTAGAAGCTGATTATCGCCAAATTCAAAGGCCAATTTTGAGAACAGTCTTGCAGTCCATTGAGCAACCTCTTAACTTTTACTCACTAATCCAGGCTTCAAGCTCTATAATTCAAACAAAATAAGAAATATTTTCCCAATACAATATTAGTCAAACTATTATTATTTTTATTCTTAATTCATGAACTAAATATTTTGTTCTTGAACAATTAATTACATTAAGAGTGAATTGCATGTTTTTTCTTGTTGAATCTTCTTTGAAGAGCGCTAGCAAAAGCGGAACATTTGCATACATCTCCTAGAAGAAGCTGATAATTGGTTCAAATAACCCCTTCACTCCTTTTGCTAAGAGATGAGCGAGATATTTACTGTTATGTGTAAACAAACTTGCAGTCTGTGTTGGTGGCAACGCAAGATTTCTCGAAAGCAACACAAGAAACAATTCCAAGCATGTTTTACATTTAGAAGCATCTTTATTCACATCGATCCTCACCACATCGATTTCTTCTTTATCTAAATCAGATAAAAATAACAGGAAAATAAGTTAAAAAAGAAATTATAAAATGGATTTATTTTATGAAGAAGTTCTTTTTTCAGATTAATCCATTTGATAAATTGGAATAAGCTATTTTTTGCTTTGTAGGGTTCAAAAAAAGAAGAAGGAAACTCCCCCTCCTTTAAGTTGCTTTGTGTTATTTAGAAAATCAAAAATTAAGGGAAAATAGTAAAAATTTGATTATCAGTTTCATCTATTCTCCCAAAATAATAAACTCTCATAAGCAATAAGCAGAATTCTTTGGAGAAAATAGCACGAAGAAGATGGAGAGGGATGTTTAAACATAATAATAAACTACTGATCATTGAATCTGCTAAATTATCAGCGTTTTGTAAGAATGTATCAGACGATAAAAATAAATATTTACGTTCTTAGTTCTTTGGTTTCTTGTTTTTATTCACTGCAAGCTCATTCGAAATCTCCATAAGCTACTCCAAGAGTGATTGAAGTTCCTCTTTATCCGCTGAGATGAGCTAACCTTTCTATTCATTCTCGAGTGTGACATTGATTTTCTTCAATGCATCGGAAAGAATATTCCAATTGTAAACTCTTGACGCAGGTGTGTTGAGCTCTTTAAGTGAATCTAACTCCGTAAAAGGAACTTCCGCTTTTTTCGTTCCTACACCTGAAGTTGCTGCTGATTAGGCTTGCGAAATATATCTTATGATCTTCGGGAACGCTAATCCGCTTTCAAGAGCCACTGTAGCTGCTTTAGATAGTGTCTACGATGCATCTGTGGGACTCTTTTTGAAATCTGCAGCTGCTACTCCCCCAGTTTAGAGTAGCCACTAGTATTGTTCTTCAGTTACCTGCATTTATCTATATATTCTTTTTTACTATTATAATTACTTTATTATAATTATTCTTCGCATCTAACCACCCACCCATAGCAACTCAAGAATGCCTTATATTTAATAATTTTTTCTTCACTTAAATCTCGAATCTCAAAGACCATTCAGGCACACAAACAAAAGCATAATTAAAACTTGTTTTCTCTTCCACAATCTACTATTAAATTTTCAATTATATTATGTTATTGTTTCATAGTTATTTTAAATCCGATTGTTATTCCAATGACAGTTTTATTCTTTCTGTTGATCTTATAACAAACAAGCATATGAAACTTCAAAACTAAACAATTCTTCTCCTCGATAACCTAATCTCAATAATTGTTACCTCCAAATTGACCTTGCACTTTTTATGAATAAATGCTCACACCTTAAGTGTATTATGCTTATCCTCCATTGCTGTTGGGGAATTATTGTTGTTTTTATCCAACAAAACCCTATTTCGCATTTGATAGTAGAATCTCCTGTGAGTTATTGTTTCTTTTCAAATCAAAACACCCTCTTTAGATCAATCAAACATATTTTCCTAAACTCAAAAATTTTTACCTTGGCGATCGAACTTGCTATTGTTAGAATTATTGTGCAGTAGGTGGCTGTTACTGGAATTGCTGTTAAGGCTACTGCCATTGTTAGTAATCTTATGAACCGAATGTGCTAATATAAGTAGCACTTTACGGATGAGATCGAGAATAACCTGAAGACCCTTGCTAGTTATCTTGGCTGAGATAGTTTTGATGTTAGTTATCAATCGAGTCCGTTGATTCTTGCATAAACTCTCTCTTATTGAATTGTAATTGCTATTACTCTGTCATGCTCTTGCTTCTTAAGTTAGCTGCAGTCTGCGAGTTGTTCAAGTTTTGCCACAAAAAAGAATTGAAATTATTTAAATATGTTTATAGATTATTTTTACCTTATTTTCCTTGTTGTTTAAAACCAAGTTGGTTGAAATGTTTCCACTAAAAGAATTCCCAACTGCACCTTATCTCGATCCATTACCTAACTAGTTGATCTAAGATACCATTGATATTTGCTATTATTATTATTATTTTTTGTCATGCGAATCGAGCTCTAAGAACGCTCTGAATGCTCTAGAATTCCTAATCTACTCTATCTTGCAAATATCTTACATGTACTATTACAGAGCCATTCTTCTTTCTTAAATCAGTGAGGGTCTCTTATGACCTGCTCCAGCTTCCATAGAAGCATTGATTATTGCTAGTGAACTTTCTGGAAACTTCATTGAGGGGAATTATGTAGCTAGTGCATGATGGAGCTCACAGAAGTTCTAAATTTTGTTTATTATGAATTAAACAAGGGGGATTGTCAAAAAAGAAACAAGAATCTTTTGATATTTTTGTTGTTTTGTACCTTGTATTTTTTAGCTAACTACCATCGAGGGAGATTCTAATAGTTCACTTAGAGGATATACTCTGTGTAAGGTTTGTTATCCCCAGAATCGCGGACGACTGTTTGACTTATTATCACTGAAAGTTAAGAATCAGTTGATAAATATCCCGATGAAGAACCTTAACCACTAGAAACTGAAGTTGATGCTAACGAAGAAAAAAAACAAATAATTATCTTGAGTTTTTGCAACTAAAGTCATGAAATTGGAGCTGTTGTTTTTTGTTACATGGCTAGAGGAGCTGTGATCGCGACATTGGCGTTGTCGAAATAGTTGTAGAGAGATCATCAGGAGCACATGATTCAAGATGCTGCATGAAAATGCGCGTGGCGATGTGTTTTGAACAGGTTGCACATTGCATGGATGTGCTGTTTTGTACCATTCGTTTAAATTCTTTGAGTTTTGCTATTTTTTCCTCTAGAATTCGGCATCGCTGCTCGAGTTTCTCCATTGCGTTGCATAGATTCTTGTTTGTTTCAACAAGCTCGTTGGTATTGCTGTCATCTTCTTTTTACATCCCCTCTAAGAATAAAATGTTATGTTGATAGAATCACAAGAGAAATAACATAAATATTCCATTTTTTTATGTTTTTTTGAGTTTAAAGTTCTTTTGTGTTACGTTAAAGTGCAAGAAGAAGTGCATCATGAAGTCGTTTGTTTTCATCTAATTAGTTCTGCAAGAACACAAGCTACTTTTGTAGGTACGTGTTTTGAATGCTGGTATCTTAATGCTGCTTGAGTATTTCCTTAGTATTGTCATGCTGTGACTGTGCTTGCTTGATCTTGAGTGCATATTCATTTTACATATTTTCAATATCTGTTCGTTTAGCAATCTCAAGTTAATTCAGCTATTATTTAAGTGTATTTATCGCTTAATTCGTAGAGGCATGCTCCGCTTGAGCCTTAGAGAGCTACATAAGCGTCTTCTCAAGCTAAGATGATATCCTATCTGCTTCTTTATCTTTAAAATGACTTTCTTGCTTTAGCAACGCATTTTCTTTTTCGAGAGAATTTACTTTATTTACACTCTCAGCTTTAGCAGTTTCTAATTCTTTCTGCATGGTTTGTACCTGTTACTAGCTCATTCCAGATTATTCTCTTTGTAATTTATTGTAATCTCCCCTCAGTGCATCTAATTAACTACTAAGTTTGTTCCTTTCTTCTTCCGATTTATTAATTCGTTCTTGCTAGTACTGTGAACTCGCTTGTAGAGTTGCACGTTCCCTTTCGAGGTGATTTATTTTGTCCAATAAATCCCTTCGTTCTTTTTCCCATTCAGCCTTCGATCCTTCTAGTTGATTCTAGCTGAGCAATTACTTTTATTCTAAGATTCGTAATTTCTTCTCTTGCTCCCTTGAGACCTTCAATCCAACTTTCTCAGCTGCTTATTTGTACATGATCTCACTAATTCTCTTGAAATATTCGACACTTTCATCAGTACGACCTACAGCTGCTTCGAATTAATCTCGAAATTGACTAAACTCCCTCTCGAATTCTTAATAATTATTGTATTCTTCATTCTTCAATTTGTCTTCAAATTCACTCACTCGATCTCGACACACGTCTTCAAATCTTTCCTTTTTTTGGGGGGGAAATTTTCAAAATGAAAATCAGTAACTTCTGCTGAGGAATATCAATAATATTTCATATCTTAAAAACATATATTTTAAATGAATCTAATCTTTTTCATTGCATTTCATTTATTTACCTATTGTTTATCTTTATTTTTCTTCTTAAATTCCTTAAACCGCTCATCAAACTACCTATCGAGCTGGACTATAAAATCCTTGAGATCATCTTCTGAAGCGATACTCTTCTTTTTAAACGATTTCAGAACTTCTTCTCTTGCTTTTTATTTTAGATCTTGCAATTGTTCCGCTGTTAGAGGTTAGCTGTTAGGTAATGACAATTGACCGTGTAATTTAGCATCCATTTCGGCAAGGCAATGCTCCATGGCTTTGAGTGAGTCATTTTTGCACATGTATGTCCAAGCATTTTCGATGTTCGGAAGAGATCCTTTGTTTATTGCTTGGATGTACGCCTTGCATATTTCAATCAGCTGGAGTCCGTTAAGAGCCTTCCCGTTTAGCATCTTGGGCTTTACTTTCCGGAATATCTTTCTCTTGAGGGCTTCTGCTTAAGCAACAAACTCAGGTCGGAGTTCACTGTCTTACATTTCATTTAATCTTCAAAATAAACAAAAATATTTAAAAAATCCACTTTTGAATATTATGTTTCTTCCTCTTCATACCTTTGTAGATCCGTTTCGGCTTCAATTGGTCGGACTAAAGTCGAGCAATCTCTGTCTTTGAAGAAATGTTTCAGCTACCTTCTGATTTTGTTTTTCTGCTCAATCGCATCGGATACTCCTTTTTGATTTTCAAGTGCTTTCTCAAGATAATCTTTAGCAGTAATTTTTTGTCCTTCTTTATCGACCATCTGCAGTGCAAAGTCTCTCACAATCCATAGAAATGATGGGAAGAAATCAGCTGGATCTTGTTGTTGTGAAGAATCAGATATTTTGATGTCCTTAGCGAGATTTATAATCAAGGAAATGTTATTCAACGCAGTTTCATCGATGTTGCCTTGCGAATTGTAGATAAAGAATGAAGACAACAACAAGGAGAATAGGAATATCCTAGAATCATGCGTTGTGTTTTCATCCATTCCTCCGAACCCTTCGGTATCGAGCAGCAGCACATCCACATCCTCCTCGAGCTCACTACTTTTCAAACACTCTCTCCATAACCACAACCCCTTTGTGCAAGGATTCACTGTTGGTCCAACTGAAAACCCTGCTTTCTTCCCTGATCGATTCAGCAGCACTCGATTCACCAAGAATGATTTGCCTGTTCGATATTTTCCGACAATCGATATCACCGCAATCTTTCTTTGGGGATCTAATGTGCTTAGATATTACTCCGCTTCCGGATTCAATTTGAATCCCTCTTTTGCTCCATAGATGATGAATGGAACTGCTTAATCTGCTTTCTCTGACATTTATATCTAAATCCTTGAGGAAGAGAATGTGTTGTGTTTCTGAAGAATAATATGCTGTGTTTTGTAGTATTAATTCAACTTGGAATAAATAAAAAGAATGATAAAAAAACTATGATATCTTTCAAATAATAATCGCTTTTCTACGTCTTCTGCTTCTTCTTGACGCTTTTCTAATAATTTAAATTTTTATCCCCAGTACAGCCAGCTCTTCAAAATCATCTATCTTCACACGAAAACAGACATTCACCAGCACCTCAGTCTGACTCATGAAAGTCAAAAAATAAAGATACATTTCAAAAACAATTTTAAAAAAGTAAACTAAACAAAAATTACAAATATTTGATCATTTTAGCTGCATATTTTTTTTTATTGCCTTAATCTATCTAGCATTTGTTTTTAAATAAATGAATAGCTCTCCTATTTATTGCTTGTACTAAGCTAAGTCTATGGTTGTAATCTAGTTTTCTTTCCCCCAAAAGCACATAATAATTGTTTGGAGAAAATACTTTAGATATTTTTTAGTGAAGATTGTCGTCTTCATTCGCAGAAGAATCAAATTAGGTTATTAAAAGTCATAAATTGAGACTAATTCGATGCTATCTATCTTATTACTTTTATTCTTTGGAACTGCCTGCATCTGCAATCTCACTGATGGTGAAGATGCCTGCAGAGTCGATGGAGAGCAAAAGCCTATGTCGACAAGTGATTTCAGTGAATTAGTTGCTAGCCAATGCACCACCTACAAGAGCCTCTTCATGACGAACTTCATCATAGATTGTGAACTCATTGATTTCGATCTGCAAACCTCTTTGGGGATACTTTCATTGGATTAATTAGAAACAGCTAATTCAACTTTTCTTAACTGTGCGCATGTCATTTTCACCACATCAGAGTCGTTAAAACTAGAAAACATCAGCATCTATCCAATGCTTTTCAAAGATTCAAAGAGAAAAGATTAAGAAAGTCAAGATGATGGTTAATATTCTCTGTTGTATCGACAAATGGCTTAGCAGACTAACCTCCTTGAATATTCACAGATACCTCCAACAACTTCATCTATATTCTAGTCAGGAGTGATTACAATAAATGGATATTTTTATAGTAAAGGATAAGTATTATTGGACGCGAAATAGTTTGATTTCTAGATCGGATCTTCGATATTAAGCTCTTAGTTAGCAATCTACAGTGATTAAGTAGATTCTGAGCTGATAATAGGCAACACAAATATTTAAACAATGAATATAAATTGCTTGAATTCGATTGCGGAGGCTTCGAAGAAGAACCACTATGAGAATTTCTTTTAGATTAATTTTACATCCAACGAATCTTATATAAATATCCCAAAGTTTAAAACTAACCAGCAATTGCATGGATATCTCCTGACGATTCTCAAAAACAACTTCACCATGCTTGTTGCGACTCAATCGAATGTAGCTGTGCTTAATTCAACAATTTCAACTTCTAAACTGGGGTTCTTTGCGAATAATTTAATTGTTGATTCACTTTCGACTCTCTCTGCATCAGGGTTAGGTAAACAGTGCTTAATAAATATATTGTTTCTACAAAATACGTCTCTTTCTTCTAATTTTCTGCATTCCTCTCATTAAACACATATTCTTGTGAGTCTCTCTCTCACTCAAATATCCTTAATACATTTCTAATTTGTTTTATCTATTATCTTATTCAGGATGTCCACCCGATTACGGCCTCGGCAAGGGAGTCATCTTCGGGTCTAATCCTACTCTCAACTGTTCTCCAAGCGGAGCTCATCATACAACTTACGGAGGCATCGGACTACCTGTAAATTATTTAATCCAAGACACACTAATCGACAAAGAAGTCATTGAACTTTGCTACAATATGTCAACAGTTTCTTCATTTATTTCTGATTCATTTCCTTATGACTCCTATCATATCACTGAAGTAATAAGCAAACCTATTATTGTTTTCTGATCATTTGAGTGCTTCGATTATGTAAAACGTTTCACATTTTTCTAAAGGGATCTGGAGGCGGAATGAATCTCGATCCGATAACTACAAATACATACACTTCCACTGCTGGAAGCGGAGGTGGACTTATATTCATAGGTGCAGCATTAGACATAAATCTACAAGGCTAAATAACTTGTGATGGCATTCCTGGATAATAATTGACATAGGTGTCTGCTAACTATTATGGTGGAGGAGGCTCTGGAGGTTCAGTAAAACTAATGGCAATGAATTTCTTAGGTTCTGGGAGCATAACTTCTAGAGGAGGAGATTCTTCGCCAGATGGGGCTTCAGGTGAAGGCGCTGGAGGGATTATTGATATCAGTACAGTTAATTCCAATTAAATCATCATAGATAATCCTAAATATTTCACTGGAATACTGAATGTCTCCAAGGGATACCGTAATGTCGATTTTGCTCGCTTTCCTTAGCTGAAAGTCTTCCAAGCTCAAAATGGATGTAAATGAATATTCAAACACATACAAATATACAAATACAACCAAAAAGATTCGAAATACTGCAAGTTCAAATTTTCTTATTTTTATTATCCCCAGCAATGATAACTCCCTTCTGCCCTCCTTGGTATCAAGAACTACCTCGAGGGACATGTTCCGTGTGCAAGCAAAATCAATATAAGGACACACTCTATGGAAGTTGCTAAGATTGTCCTTAATCTTCTTCATCTGTTATCAATCTCTCCTTCAACATGACTACGGATTAGTTTTGCATTTAACAATGTGACAAAATATTGTGCGATACATATGGTTTCTACATTGGTCTTGTTGGTCCTCAAGGGATAATTATGCTTTAAACGGTGCTTTCAATTCTAACAACAGGATATGTTATCCGTAGAATTTACAGGCTCAAGAAAGTAAAAATAAAGATAACTTCCTGAAATTTAGATTGTTTCCCTCGTTGATTCAAAGCTCATAATTTCTGCTTTGTATTCTTTTGAACTCAAAAGGGAAGGGTAGATCAATTACCATTTGATTTTGAAGAAGCTACGGAATAAATGAGACTTGTCGATAAGATTATCACAACTGATTTGCAGCGAGATCCAAATTTTATTATGGCTGATCTTCTCTTTCACACACATCGGATATGTGTAATGGGCTTGAATAGCTTAGATAATTGTTGGAAGCTACCAAAGCGACCGCCGACTGAAGTGGAATACATCATAAACAAAGAACAGTACAGAAAGTTTGCTGAGGTAGATTTATGAAATATTTGAGATATTTACTAAACTAATTTTCATATTATTTTTGTCGCACAGAGATTCAATTAAACAGTGAAATGGAGAAAGATAGACTCTGTGATTCTTGTGATTCTCAGCTACTTATACTATCCTCTTCACTGGTATTATCTTACTAAAGTGCGGAGAAGCATTTACAAGCGTGCTAGGCGTTTTTTTGACTAAAGCGAATTGGTAACACAATAAATGTTTTAAATAAAAATGAAATGCTAGCCAAAAAGGAAAAAATGACTTAATTTCTCCTTTTTTTGATTTATTTTATGATTATTACTCTGTTGACTAGCAAATCATAAACATGAATGTGAGTGGTCACTTCGAGAAGATTTAAATAAAGTTCTCCAAAAGCAACGACTACACTTAATGCTACTTTGACATTTTCGACTATAAATCATCAAATTTCAAGTATTTCTTCCTGAAGATTCCATATTTCATCTAGCTGAGTGGAGATGGCAGCTTTCTGAAGCCTCTTCATATTAACGAAGATGATGTGTTCTGTAAGTGTCTGTACTTCTCAGTGAACAGAAACAGAAAGATGGATATTGTAGATGAGAGATAGCGAGTCATGGAAAATCTTGTAAACCATAAACTCCGCATTGATAATAGCAAACTACTTAATAAATTCATCAGCAAATTCAATCGATTCACACGATCTATTGATTTCATGGCACCGATTTCACTCATAAGAAGAGCACTAACCATGACTGTCAATCTTCTGAACCAATGGAACTAGTATATCAAAAAAATCTAGGAAATGATAAACCATTTTTAATTCATGCTTGTATTTTGTTTTTATTTCAATCATTTCAAGGTATTTCTTCTACCCGAACAATGTTGGAGCAAATCTAGTCGTGATTGAGAGGCCAAAGAAGAAATATCTTCCCGAGATCATAACTGTACTTGAAAACAATGATGAGCTAAAATTCAATGCATTTGTTGAAAAAATAACGCATTCTATCAACTACCGCTTTGACGAATATGAAATAAAGCTATCCTTGTTTGTATACAATATTGATTCCCCAGTGAATGTCGTGGCTTAAAGCATGGACGAATAACGAATCACTGTTGTCACTGATGGTCCCCTCCTTTATCAGAGTCTCAGAGATTCAACAATAATCGACGATGTCTCATACTACAAGTAATCTGAATTTATTCTTGTGTTTAGCATTTTGAAGCTACTTTCCTCAAAATACTTCATAATTGCGAATAATATATTTACTCATTTTCTTGCTGACTTTAGAGATTAAATGTAAAAACGAGAGAATCTCAATCAACGATAGATAAGTGTCTATAGTAGACTATCTAACCTCGATGAAATAGAGCTCTAAAGCTTCTACAACAGCAATCAAATTCAAATGAAACCTTACAAGATCCTTCGCAGGATTTCTGGATTCATTAGGTTTGCTTTTTTCACTCACAGTCCGACTTAACTTACCAAGCCCTTCCTTATTTTCATTCTCACGACGTTCATTGTCATTGACACTGTAATTCACTCTACTTCTGTGCTAACAATCATTGAGATAAAACTCAACAAAAAGAAATTATTTTAATTTTTAATTCATTTTCTTTTGTCTAACAGATATTCTCAATCAGTTTAGTCTACAATGTAGTCTATGCATTCAAGACAATGATCTATGCAAATGAAAACTCAATGGTTCAAGATTTGTACTTTCTCTTGCTTCCTTATCCATTTGCAATATGGATTTCACCGGTTTTAGGGCTCCTTTTAGTAACCAAAACTCTTTTTTGTTTTTGTTAATTTTTGTAGCATTTTATGATTATTTTTTAACCTCCAAATTGGTTGTGACTTTGAAGATAACAAGCTAATCATATGGTATAGCAAAGATGTACGTGATCTACAATAGCATGGGCATTGTAGACTTAACATTGAATGCATTGTGGACTCTCAAAGATAATACTCCTCCTTCTTCAATTCCATTAGTTTATACTATCAAAATCGCTACACTGTGTTTCAAAGTCATACTCCTTTATCTTGCCAGCAAGTATCTCTCAATCGCAGCTAAGCTCACTCATCTCAATTCACAGAAGCAGCAGCTCAGCTCTTGAGAAAATAGAAAAAATATATCCCAACTAATCCAAAATATTTCATTAAATTTCCTTTCAACGTTTATCAAAATAAAACACAAACTCCACCATCTTCAACTGTATGTAGTTAAATTAAATAAAAATAATTTCATTCCACAAGGAAGACTCTAACAAAGATTAAACATATTGCATATATGACGCCCTATTCTTGCTTTCTCACTCGAGAGCAGGCGCATCCCGCACTTAGATTAATAAGTTGGGATTTTTGTTTAATTTCGTCAGGAAATGAGCACATTCCGCTTTGTGGTGGGAAGATAAATAACCGATGCAAAGGGGACATACTGTATTCGGGGAAAGTGCAGTGAATTTTAGGCATCTAACACATTTGAAATGCTCTGAGAGATATATTTTGATAATGTATTCGATCTTGTTTCCAGCTAGATCGCCTTTGAATTTAAATGTGCTGATACTTTTGAAGGGGTATTCTTCGTTTTCTTTTGCGGTCTGCACCTTCACATTCCCAGCGCATATAAATGGCTCTAATTGATCCTTGCACTCATCGAGAATCTACAATCCAGGTCCGAAGATATCTTGGACTACAATAGCGATGTCATATTTTTCTTTTTCCCGAATGTTATTGTATCTCTCCATTTAGAACCTTAGTTGATCCCAGATGCATGCTCTCATTTCCCATAAAAAGTTATGCGTTGGGATTTTCTCTCGAAGGGATTGCACTTCCGATAAGGTCTTAAGGAAGAAACAAACAAAAATGAAAAAAAGATAGGGAAGTAATTAAAATGAAAGTAATAAATGGCATTTCAAGATATTTGTTATTACAGTTTCTGGCCATTCTTAATGGAAAACGGATTGCTAGAGCGATTTGAACTTAATGTTGGAGTAGATATCTTCAGCATTATGAGGCAATATTGGTGCTATTGAAAGGAGTAAGTAGTCCACGATCTTTAACAACAAGAATATGAATAAGAAAGATTTGAGACATAAGAAACAGAATTTGCTTGTTAATTATTTATTCTCCTTACTTTTGAATAAATGAAGAGTGCTTGAAGGGAGCTCTAGCTTAATGGATTCGCAATAATTTCTTTTTTCGTCGCATCTAGGTAAAAATCATACACCCAGTGTTTCACGAAATCAAGTATCAAATCAGCTGCAAGCGCAAACTCAAGCTGAGCATACGCATTCCTGACATTT
>Ga0302271_10000573_pt1 | contig 36177 bp, 22 predicted proteins | sample III_Bog_N1_1_FD_198767 | JGI IMG/M metagenome (GOLD analysis project Ga0302271, IMG submission 198767) | Peat permafrost microbial communities from Stordalen Mire near Abisko, Sweden - III_Bog_N1_1 | ecosystem: Environmental > Terrestrial > Soil > Wetlands > Peat | place: Sweden: Abisko... | reverse complement strand
CATTTCATGACGCCGACTCAATGGTTACGGTTATCAGTAAATCAGGATTGGATAAAATTACTTTAGCCAATGTCAGGGCGAATCTGTACTGGTGGAAAGCTTTAAGCGGAGATGCAATTGAATCCAACATAAAAGCTTGTGATTCCAATTTGCAGGAATCCATTAGGTTAAGTCAGAAAGATGAAAACAAGGATGTAAATTCATTATTTAACATTATTTATTCATACTCATTAAAAGCACGTCTTGAAAATTACAGGGGCAATACCCTTAAATCTATAATTAATTTCTACAAATCAGTTAATTACATTGAGGATTGCCAGCACAATAACGAAAGAGATGAGAGATTGAACCTGGTATCAGGATTATATTTATATTTCATGAGCTACATTGAAAGTGAATATTTTGTTATTCACACAATGTTTTTCACTTTTCAAAAAGGAGATAAGATTAAAGGTCTGGCATACCTCGAAGAGTGTTCAAAATCAGAAGATGAAATGATCTGTACTGAAGCCAATTATTTTTTAATGAAAATTAATACAGACATTGAAAAAAAATATTCAAAAGCCTTGGAGAATGCTATATTTTTAACCACTAAACATCCGAATAATCTTATATATGGATATGAGGAATTAAAACTACTTCTAAAAATGGGCAGGGAAAAAGAGGCACAGGTATTCTATAAAAATTTTACTGAAAAGATAAATTCAGCTGCATTTATCAATAGTATACAGAAAAAGCATTTTCTTTATCTGTCAGAAGAACTGGTTAAATCATCAAATCCGGATTAAAATAATTATGAAAACAGTTGCAATTATTTTACTTCTTATGTTACCCCTGGGGTGTCTGGCCCAAAGTCATGAGGATTTGCAGAAATTTGAAAATCTGTTCGGGAATAAAACTCCCGTGCATAAATGGGGAGGTGAGTTAAAGAACAATAAAAATGAAATAACATTCATCTTCTCAGCTGCTTTTGTAATTTATAAAACAGTTCTTTCTTCTCAGGATATTGATGCGTGCGTATTTACTCCTTCGTGTTCAGTTTATACGATAGAAAGTATAAAAAAGGATGGGATCATTAAGGGTTTCTTTTCAGGTGTTGACAGGCTTACACGATGCAATCCCGGCAGGAATAAACATTTGTCAATCAATCCCAAAACTGGTAAATACGATGACCCGGTGGAATAATTTTTTCAAATTTTCTCCCAATCGTTAAACACTGCATATAGTTTTAGGGTTATTCTAATGATATAATTATTAAGTTTGTCTATTAGTTTTTTGGTTTAGCCCCATCATGAAGTTATCCGTTTTCCTAACTTAAAATAAGTTACTATGCCAAGAGTGTTTAAAGCAACAGAGATTGAAAAAGAGGACAAGGAAATTAAACGTGATTACCTCGACAGACATATGCCGCATGTATTCTGTCCTGATTCTGTGAAAAGAGGTGAAAAATTTGAAGTCAAGGTAAAGCTTGGGGAAGAGTATCCTCATCCCGACGACCACGATCACTTCATAAGTGTAATACAGCTCTGGAACAGGGAAACACTACTCGCTGAAGCTCGTTATACAGCTGGTGTTTACGGAAGCAAACCATCTTATTTTGAGGTTGATTTTTACATTGTGGCTCCGGAAGTCTCAATGAACCTTTCGGCTATGTCGGTATGCACGAAACACGGACTATGGCAGAGTGAAGATAAAGCAGTTAAAGTAGTTTAATCTTTACAAAACCTAAACATTTAGAATTCCCCGGCAGTAGAAAACAGGTTTTTAAATTACGCTCGCCGTCCTGATATCTGTCGTGAGCCGGTCACTGCTCGACAGAATTTATTATCTTTGCAGGCCGTATAAAATTATAGGAAATGGCTAAGGACGATAAGAAAAAAAGCAACTGGCGCGATAAATACAGGTTTTCTGTAATAAATGATCATACCCTCGAAGAGGTCTGGAGAATAATCCTGACCAGGTATAATGCCTTTCTTCTCATAACATTTTTACTCATTTTTATTATCTGGGGCACCAGCACTTTAATCTCCTTTACAAATCTGAGAGAGTTTATACCGGGTTATCCTGATGTCACAATGCGCAGGAATATCTTAATGAGTGCGATCAGGCTTGACTCACTTGACAGGGAACTGAAGCTAAGGGATAAATATTTCAATAATCTGAATTCAATTATATCGGGAAACCAACCATTGGAAATTTATTCGAGGCAGGATACTTCTAAGAATTATAAAGATATTAAATTCAATTCATCAACTAATGATTCAGTCCTAAGGACAAAGGTGGAAAATGAAGAAAGGTATAATCTTACTCTCGGACCATCGTCTGCAGAATCTTCATCAGGACTTGCAAACCTTCACTTTTTCCCTCCTGTAAAAGGGATAGTTTCCGGAAAATACGAGTTAAGGACAAAACATTATGGTACAGATATTGTCACGAAACCCAAGGCCATTGTTTCTGCTGTTCTTGACGGAACTGTAATTTTTACCGGCTGGACAATGGAGACAGGATTTGTAATTGAAATTCAACATCCTAATAATATTGTTTCTGTATATAAACATAATGCCAGTCTCCTTAAAGAAACAGGCGAGCTAGTTAAAGCCGGTGATGCGATTTCAGTTGTCGGCGACTCCGGTGAACTTTATACCTCTGGTCCTCATCTTCATTTTGAGATCTGGTATAAAGGAAGTCCTCTGGATCCTGAAAAACATATTTTATTTTAATAATCAGGAGACTCTGTATGCCGGAAAAAATCGCTTTAATGGGATCAACGGGGTCAATTGGCACCCAGGCTCTGGATATAATTTCAAAATATCCGGATAAATTCCAGGTTGAGGTTTTAATTGCCGGAAATAATGTAGATCTTCTTGCAGAGCAGGCACTCAGGTTCCAGCCTGATTGTGTAGTTATCGCAAACCCGGAATACTACCGTCAGCTTCAGGATAGTCTTCAGTATACCAACATTAAAGTATATACCGGCAGTGATGCTGTGGAACAGGTTGTTGCGTCTTCTTCAATTGATGTAGTTATTGCTTCGATTGTAGGATATTCAGGTGTAAGGCCAACAATTGCCGCTATAAAAGCAGGTAAAAAAATAGCTCTTGCAAATAAGGAGACCCTGGTTGTCGCGGGCGAACTTATAGAGAGGCTGATAAAAGAATCAGGGAGTAAGGTTATTCCCGTGGATTCAGAGCACTCTGCAATATTTCAATGTCTTGTTGGTGAAGCAGGTAATCCAATAGACCATATTACCCTGACAGCTTCAGGCGGTCCATTTCTGAATATGCCCAGGGAAATGCTGAAGAATGTAAAGCCTTGTGATGCACTTAAGCATCCAAACTGGAATATGGGATGTAAAGTCACTATTGACTCAGCCTCACTTATGAATAAAGGACTTGAGGTGATAGAGGCGAAATGGCTCTTTGGTCTGGCTCCTGAACAGATTAAAGTAATTGTTCATCCCCAATCTATAATACATTCACTTGTTCACTTTGCCGACGGATCAGTTAAAGCACAGATGGGAATACCTGATATGCGAGTTCCTATCCTTTATGCCCTCTCTTATCCCGACAGGTTTATATCTGATCTTCCCCGGCTTATGCTTAATGAATGTAAGGATCTGACATTCTCGGAGCCAGACACTAAAAGATTCCGGAACCTGAATCTTGCTTATGAGGCTATAAGGAAAGGTGGCAATATGCCATGTATTCTCAATGCAGCCAATGAAATGGCAGTAAGGGCATTCCTTGATGAGAAAATTGCGTTTACACAAATGCCTGATGTTGTGGAATATACTATGGAACACTCTGCATATGAAGGAACACCTGATATGGACATTCTCGAAACAACCGATACCGATGCCAGAACGACGGCTTTTAATTATATTAATAAACTCCAAAAAGAAAAATGACAATACTTATTAAAGTCCTTCAGTTTTTAATGAGCCTTTCAATTCTTGTAGTGATACATGAATTCGGACATTTTACTATGGCAAAATTATTCAAGACCAGGGTAGAGAAATTCTACCTGTTTTTCGATCCGTGGTTTTCACTCTTTAAGTATAAAAAAGGAGAAACTGAATATGGTGTCGGATGGCTTCCGCTTGGCGGATATGTAAAGATCTCAGGTATGATCGATGAATCAATGGATAAGGAACAGATGAAACTGCCACCACAGCCATGGGAGTTCAGATCCAAGACATCATGGCAGAGGCTCCTTATAATGACCGGCGGGGTTATCTTCAATTTTCTTTCGGCAATGCTAATCTTTATTTTTGTGTTGTTTGCGTGGGGAGAAACATATCTGCCAACCGCCAATGTAAAGTATGGAATTGTTACTGATTCAGTTGGTTATGCCATTGGTCTCAGGAACGGAGATAAAATAATTTCAGTCGATAATCAGCATATTGAAAATTTTCACGAGATAACATCAGATATTGTTCTCAATAACCGCAAGACAATTCAGGTAGAACGTGAAGGCTCTCGTTTAAATATCAATATACCAGCTGAGTTTATTCCCAAGATGCTGAAGGGTAAAGGGCAGATTGACACCAGGATACCTTTCGGTCCATATGAGATCACCACTGTCGGAAAGAAATCTCCTGCTCTCGACGGAGGTGTTAAGGTTAATGATCAGCTTATAGGTGTGGATAGTATTAAATTCACCTACTATGATGAATTTCAGAAATATCTTTTTGACCACAAGAAGCATTCGATAGCTCTGAATGTGTTAAGAAACGGAGAAAATAAAACGTTGGTAGTCACTCCTGATTCCCTTGGTACCATTGGTGTTGGCCGGTCCGTAATTATTAGTCAAATATTTGACCTGAAAACACTTAAATACGGCTTCTTTAAATCAATCCCAGCCGGAATTGATAAAGGATTAAAGACTGTTAGCGATTATCTGAAACAAATCCCGCTCATTTTCTCAAAACATACAAAAGGATATGAATCGCTCGGTGGATTTATATCTATTGGCAGAATTTTTCCTGGAGTATGGGACTGGCAGAGATTCTGGGATCTGACCGCCTTCCTCTCAATTATCCTGGCAGTCATGAATATCCTCCCTATTCCTGCTCTCGATGGTGGTCATGTGCTCTTCCTGTTATTTGAGGTCATTACAGGGAAAAAGCCCAGTGACAAGTTTCTTGAATATGCCCAGATTGCAGGGATGATATTATTACTGGCTCTTCTGCTCTATGCCAATGGTAATGATGTCGTTAGAATGATTAGGAATAAGTTTTAATATCAGATTTGTATTTGAATAAAGTATTTTTACCTTTGTATAAATTCTAAAAATAAAAGAGATGGCAAATTTAGGTATGACAGAAATATTACTCATTTTGGTTGTAGTAGTACTGCTTTTTGGTGGCCGTAAAATTCCGGAACTTATGAAAGGCATTGGCCAGGGAATGAAAGAATTCAAGAAAGCTTCAAAATATGATCCCGCAGAGGACAAGGAGAAATAGGTAATTAGAACCAAATCTGACTTTACTATATTTTATGACCTGCATGAGAATGCAGGTTTTTGTTTATTGTCAATCCCCAAATCCCCTCTAAAGGCGTTAAATCCGATTACATTAAGTAAGCTTTTTTAATAAACAAGGATAACCCTCTTTATGGAGCTGGGGGGTAAAAAGCTTCGTATTTCTGATTCCTTCTCCCCGGAATAAACCCCGCTTCTTTTATAATTGATTGCATTTCAATAGCAGTGAATCGGTTATTTGAACCAGCTGCACTTACAACATTTTCCTCGATCATAATCGAGCCCAGATCATTGGCTCCGGCATGTAATGACAGCATCCCGATTTCCTTACCAACGGTCAGGATCGATGCCTGTATGTTCCTGATATTATTCAGAAGAATCCTGCTTATTGCAATCATTCGAATATAATCGGGACCATTATAACTGCTTCTGACGCCATGTTCTTTCAATAGAACAGTCCCTTCATCCTGGAACGGCCATGGGATGAAAGTGATAAACCCAAAATGATTCTCAGGCTTTTCTGTCTGAAGATCCCGAAGCCTGATAAGGTGTTCAATTCTCTCCCTGACTGTTTCAACATGTCCGTACATCATTGTTGCAGAAGTTGGTAAATTTAATTTGTGAGCCTCCCTCATCACTGCCAGCCACTCGTCAGTGCTCGCCTTTCCAGGAGACACAATTTTCCTGACCCTGTCGGAAAGTATTTCTGCACCGGCACCAGGCAGACTGTCAAGTCCGGCATTAATCAGCAGAGAAAGAACCTCCGAGTATTGCATATGTTCCTTCTTCGATAAATAGACAACTTCGGGAGGTCCAAGTGCATGAAGTTTCAGTGCCGGGTAAAGTTTTTTCAGGTTTCTGAAGAGATCAAGATAAAAATTCAGGTCAAGTCCCGGATTCATTCCCCCCTGAAGAAGGAGCTGATCTCCTCCTAGCAAGTACAATTCATCAACTTTTCTTTTATAATCATCGAGTGAAGTAACATAAGCATCATCTGATCCCTTTTTTCTGCAAAAATTGCAAAATGAACACTGTGAAAAGCATACGTTTGTTATGTTAACATTCCTGTCTATCATCCAGCCTGTAATATTACCTGGATTATGGACCTGCCTAAGCTTGTTTGCCACAAACATTAACTCTTCCACAGGAGCAGATTCATAAAGTGTTGCACCTTCATCGACGTCAAGGGGAATCAGCTTAAGCGCTTTTTCATATAACTCTTCTAAATTCATCAATTCAAACTATTTAAGAAACCCATTCAAACAATTTTTCACTAAATTAAGGTCCCGAATTTTACTGAGCAAAGGTAACTCTTTGGAAACGAAACAATCAATATTTTAGTTAACTTTACATCTTCAAAAACGACCGGATATAAATATGAAACCTCAAATTGAAAGAATTTTTCAAATATCATCTGGACAATCTGTTATATGTATAATCGGAGGTGACCAGGTTCCTGAAAGATTAAACCTATCGAAACCGGAACAGGAGTTTGTAAGCAAACAACTCATTGCAAATGAAGAGTGTATTTTCCTGAATTCATACAACAGATGCGTCTACCTTGTAAAACTAAAGGAAGGAGTGGCTCATTACAAGGTCAGGGAAGAGCTAAGAAGAAAAGCTTACACTCTGCGGAAACTCATAAAGGATAACAACCATCCTGAGCTTGTTATAACTTCTGAAAATGCTTATAGGGGGGCAATTGAAGATTTTACTGAAGGTTTGCTTTTAAGTATCTATTCATTTGACAAATACAAGACGAAAACCGGTATCAATGAGACAAAGAAATATCCTGCATGGATCTTCCTTCAGGGTGATCTGGATAATTCTGATATTAACTGGCTTGATAATATAACTGATGCAGTATATTTTACACGCGACCTTATTAAAGAACCGGTAAATCAATTGAATGCAACAACTCTGGCCGATGAGATAAAAAAGATTGGAGAAACTGCCGGGTTCAAAGTTGAAGTGCTTACAAAAGGTAAGATAGAAGCGCTTAAGATGGGAGGGCTTCTTGCGGTTAACAAGGGAAGTGTTGATCCGCCTGTTTTTTCAATCCTCGAATGGAAACCGGCTGACAGCATTAATAAAAATCCGATTGTGCTCGTTGGGAAAGGAATTGTTTATGATACCGGTGGGTTAAATATAAAAACAGGGGAATTTATGGCCGGAATGAATGGTGACATGGCCGGAGCTGCAATTGTTACCGGTACTATGTACACAATTGCCCTGAATAATTTGCCACTTTATGTGATTGGGTTGATTCCTTCTACTGATAATCGTCCCGGAGGTAATGCATATACCCAGGGAGATATTATAACGATGTTCAATAAAATGACTGTTGAGATCGGGAATACTGATGCAGAAGGCAGACTCATACTTGCTGATGCAATCAGTTATGCTTCAAAATATTCTCCCGAACTGATAATTGACATCGCCACACTTACCGGTTCGGCAGCAATGACATTTGGAAATCAGGCAATTGCGGTGATGACGAATGCGGATCGAAAGTACTATAAGTTTCTCGAGGAAAGCGGTAACGATGTTTATGAAAGGATAGCAGAATTGCCCCTCTGGGATGAGTATGGTGAGTTACTGAAATCAGATGTCGCTGATCTTAGAAATGTTGGTGGTCGTGAGGGCGGTGCAATAATTGCGGGTAAATTTCTTGAAAGCTTTGCAGAATTCCCTCTGATACATCTGGACATTGCAGGAACAGAAATGATGAAAAAGGATGATTTTTACAAGCTTAAGAACGGCCCGGCTACCGGATTAAGGTTACTATCAACATTCCTGCGTAAACTCGCAGCTAACTATTAAGAAAGAAATGATTTTTTATGGAAAATAAAACAATTCTTGCAGGTATCTCGCAGGGAGATATAAACGGAGTAGGGTATGAGGTTATAATTAAAGCTCTTTCAGATCCTACAATTAATGATTTTTGCACACCGGTGGTATACGGCTCTCCTAAAGTAGCGGCTTATCATCGCAAAGCATTGAATCTTAATAACTTTACATTTAATAATATCAGGACCCCGGATGAAGCTCATTCAAAGAAGGCGAACATGATAAATTGTCTGGATGATAACATAAGGGTCGAACTCGGTAAATCAACACCACAAGGCGGAGAGGCAGCAATTATTTCACTTGAAAAAGCTGTAGAGGATCTGAAAGCTGCCAAAATTGATGTTCTGATCACTGCGCCTATTGACAAACAAAATGTTCAGTCAGAGAATTTTCATTTCAAGGGACATACAGACTATCTTAAATCCGTTGCAGGAGTTCCTGAAGTTCTTATGTTTATGATAAGTGAAAGCATGAGAATTGGGATGGCTACAGATCATGTACCCCTTTCTAAAGTTCCTTCATTGATTACTTTAGATACCCTGATACAGAAGATCAGGCTTATGAATCAATCGCTGATTGTAGATTTTGGTATCAGGAAACCACGTATAGCGGTACTTGGACTTAACCCACATGCCGGAGATAACTCATTACTTGGGACTGAAGAAGCAGAGATTATTATACCGGCAATTCAACGAGCTCAGAAAGAAGGTATTATGACATTCGGACCATTTCCGGCTGATGGTTTCTTCGGTGCCGGTTCGTTCGCAAAATTCGATGGTATACTGGCCATGTATCACGACCAGGGGCTTACTCCATTCAAGGCGCTATCTTTTGATTCAGGAGTAAATTTCACAGCAGGATTGCCGTTTATAAGGACTTCACCGGTTCATGGAACTGCTTTCGCAATTGCCGGGAAAGGTGAAGCCTCGGAAAATTCATTCCGTCAGGCTATATACCTGGCATGCGACATTTTCAGAAACAGGAAGATGTATGCCGAAATTTCAAAAAATCCATTAAAGCATCAGGATATTGAAATTCACAGCGATCGCATCGATGAACTTCCGCCTGATATTTTTAACACTGAAGTATAAATATGATAGATTACATCAAAGGCGAAATAACACAGGTTACGCCCACATTCCTTACTATGGAAACAGGAGGAATCGGTTATCTGATCAATATCTCAATTACAACCTTTTCAAAGCTTGAAACAAAAAAGGAATTTAAAATTCTTGTTCATGAAGTAATCAGGGAGGACAGTCATCAGCTGTTTGGATTTGCTGATTTTGAGGAACGGGATATTTTCAGACTGCTTATTTCTGTTACAGGTGTTGGTGCAAATACAGCAAGAATGATGCTCTCCTCACTTAATCCGGGTGAGATTGAAAGAGCTATTTTAGGTTCTGATGCCAATCTGCTCAAGAGCGTTAAAGGCATAGGATTAAAGACTGCCCAGAGGATTATTCTGGATCTGAAAGACAAACTCGGTAAACATACCGGAAGCGATGAAATATTTACGTTTGCAGACAATACAAAGCGTGAAGAGGCGTTATCTGCATTAGTAATGTTAGGATTTGCCAAAAGTGCTGTCGCCAAGGTCCTTGATAAGATCGTAAGGGAAGAAAAAAATCTGACTGTCGAGGATATGATAAAGAAAGCGCTTAAAAACTTGTAATTCTGAATATAAGCCGGATTGGGATCAGGGATATCACATAAGAATATTCTGATATTTTCGTATCTACTGCTGTCAGCTTCTTTGCTCTTAAAATCAACAGAAGCGAGTAGTCAGACTGCTGTACAGAAAACCGGAACATCTGACACAACCCGAAAATCAATACTGAAGCTAAAAGAGGATACCGGGAGGCCCTGGGATTCAAAGCAAAAAGCTCCCTTGTTCCTGAATAACCCATCGAACTACAAAGCAATCGTAACCTATAACCCGGACAAGGACGAATATATCATTTATGAGAAGATAGGATCGCTCGATTACAGACCTCCTGTTCATATGAACCCTGATGAATTCAGAAAATATGAATATGGAAGAGCGATGAGAGAATACTGGGATTCAAGAATCTCAGGAACATCAGCCGGATTCCGGTCCAGTCTAATTCCACAGATAGAATTCGGGGGAGCGGCATTCGATAAAATTTTTGGGAGTAACACAATCAATATCATTCCGCAGGGTTCGGCAGAACTTATTTTCGGGATAAATATTTCCAAAACCCAAAATCCGACTCTTCCTGTAAAACTTCAGACAATTCCGACTTTCGATTTCAAGGAAAAAATTCAGATGAATGTTACTGGCACCATTGGCGACAAAATGACTCTGGGGGTAAACTACAATACCGATGCAATGTTTGAGTTCGAAAACAGAACAAAGCTTCAGTATGCCGGAAAAGAGGATGAGATACTGAAAAAAGTCGAAGCTGGTGATGTTACCCTGCCATTAACAGGTACCTTAATAACAGGTAGTTACAGCCTTTTCGGACTGAAAACCGAAATGCAGTTTGGTAAGCTGACAGTCACTACTGTTCTATCGCAGCAAAAAGGTCAGTCTTCTGTCATTCAGGCAAAAGGTGGAGCACAGCTTACAGACTACGAGATTTATGCCGATGACTATGAAGCCAACCGCCATTTCTTTCTCTCCCAATACTTCAGGGATATTTATGACGAGTCGCTTAAAAATATGCCTGTAGTCAGTTCTGGAGTGAATATTGAACGAATTGAAGTATGGGTCACAAATAAATCGAGCAGTTTTGAAGACGCAAGCAACAGGAACATTGTAGCTTTCATGGACCTGGCTGAAAATTCAAAACATATTTTTAATAAGGTACCCGCTTTCCAGGCAAATAAGGGCACAGCAGCGTTCCCCGCCAATGACGCAAATAAGATGTATGAGCAACTTACCACATCATATGGTATTGTCAGGAATGTTGACCAGGTTACAAACGCATTTGGTCCTCTTTATCCGGGTTTTCAGATAGGCAGGGATTTTGAAAAGATTGAGAATGCAAGGAAGCTGGATCCAAGAGAATATGATTTTAATGGGAAGCTAGGTTTTATTTCTCTTAATACTGCCCTGAATACCGATGAGGTTTTGGCAGTCGCATATGAGTATACCTTAAACGGACAGGTATTCAAAGTGGGCGAATTTTCAACTGACGGTATTACAGCTCCACAGGCTCTGATACTTAAATTACTTAAGGGAACAACACTTAGTCCAAAGCTTCCTACATGGAACCTAATGATGAAAAATATCTATTCTCTTGGTTCCGGAAAACTCGACAAGAAAGACTTTGTTCTTAATGTGCTTTACCAGGATGATAAAACCGGAAATTCGGTTAACTATATTCCAGAAGGAAGTCTGGCTGATAAAATACTGCTGCAGGTAATGGGCCTCGATGTTCTCAATTCTCAGAATGACAGGGAATCCGACGGATTTTTCGATTTTATTGATGGAGTTACAGTAATGGCAGACAGGGGTAAAATAGTTTTTCCCGAAATTGAACCATTTGGCAGCCATCTCAAAAAGATGATAGTCGACCCCAAACTAGCTGCCAAATATGTATTCCAGGAGTTGTACGACTCAACACAGACTGCCGCCCGTCAGATGGCTGAAAAAAATAAATTCAAATTGACCGGGCAGTATTCTTCTCAGGGGGGATCTGTAATACGGCTAAATGCCAGCAGTATTCCACAGGGATCAGTTAAGGTTACTGCAGGAGGTGTACCGCTTGTGGAGAACACTGATTATACCGTTGATTACAACATGGGTACTGTAACTATCATTAATGCCGCACTAATTGAATCACAAACTCCCATCCAGGTTTCGCTGGAAAACAATCAGTTCTTCGGCTTTCAGACCAAAACGCTGGTAGGCGCTCATCTCGATTACAAAGTTTCCAATAACTTCGATATCGGTGCTACTATCCTTCATCTTACAGAACGGCCATATACCCAGAAGGTTAATTTTGGAGAAGAACCGATTTCAAATACTATATGGGGATTAAACACTTCATATAAAACAGAATCGCAGCTGCTTACCAAAATAATTGATAAAATTCCCCTTCTCAATACCAAAACACCATCGTCAATTTCATTCTTCGGTGAATTTGCCAACCTGATTCCGGGTCACTCCAAAGCCATATCAAGTGCCGGGAATTCATATATTGACGACTTTGAAGCAAGTGAGATTCCCCTTGACCTTAAATCATTTAATGCGTGGACAATTTCAAGTGTACCTCAGGGGCAGGACCAGATGTTCCCTGAAGCCAGATTCAATAATAACCTTGTAAGCGGTTTTAACAGGGCCAAACTGGCGTGGTACGTTATTGATCCGCTTTTTTTACGTAATGGATCATCAACACCCGAATATATCAGGCAGCATCCAATTACCCAGTCAAGCCATTTTGTCCGTGAGATTTATGAAACTGAAATCTTCCCATTCAAGGAGAGTCCCAGCGGAATTCCGACAAATCTGACTGTTCTGAACCTGGCCTATTATCCCTCCGAAAGAGGTCCATATAACTATGATACTGATCCAAGTGCCTTATCCTTCGGTTTGAACCCATCCGGATTGCTCAACAATCCTAAATCGAGGTGGGGTGGGATAATGAGAGAAGTACTTACCAGCGATTTTGAGACAGCAAATATTCAATATATTAAATTCTGGGTTATGGACCCCTTTGTTGAGAATCCTGATCAGGAAGGTGGCGATCTTTATATTGATCTTGGAAACATCTCGGAAGATATCTTACGTGATTCGAGGAAGAGTTTTGAAAACGGTCTTCCAAGTTCTCCGGAAGTAAAAAATGTCGATACAACTGCATGGGGAAGAGTCCCCACGGTTCAGGCTGTCGTTCATGCTTTTGATAATGATCCCAATGCAAGACTATACCAGGATGTTGGTTTGGACGGACTCATGGATCAGGATGAACAAAGCTTCTTTTCAAAGTATCTTCAGAGGAGTTCACAGATACTTAACCCTGATGCATACCAGACGATTCTCGCGGACCCTTCCGGAGATGATTATCACTATTTCAGAGGGTCCGATTATGATAAGGAGCAACTTGGGATACTCGACAGGTATAAAAAATACAATGGGGAGGAAGGCAACTCACCTACCTCGGGGATGTCAAAAGAATCTTATCCGACAACGGGATCAACTTTGCCCGATATGGAAGATATTAACCGGGATAATACATTGAATGAAACTGAAGCCTATTATCAATATAAGATTAGTATTCGCCCCGGGGATATAAAGGTAGGATCGAATTATGTAGTCGATGAAATTGAGTCTCCTGAAATTACTTTCCCCGATCCCAGCGTTCCCAAATCGACAGTCAGATGGTTTCAGTTCAAGGTCCCTATTACTGATTTTCAAAAAGTTATCGGACCCATCAAGGACTTTAAATCAATCCGTTTCATGCGAATGTTTCTTAAAGGTTTTAATGATCCTGTGATAATGCGTTTTGCAAAACTCGATCTAGTACGGGCTGAATGGAGAAAATACAATATCTCATTTATGGAAGGCGGAGAGAGGATAACTGTTCCTGAAGCTACGGATGGAACCTTTGAAATAAGCTCAGTAAATATCGAAGAAAATTCGGGAAAAATACCCGTTAATTACGTTTTGCCTCCGGGATTTGACAGGGTAACCGACCCTCAGAATCCTCAGCTGAGGCAGCTGAACGAGCAATCGATGGTACTTAAAGTTCTGAATCTCCAGGATGGTGATGCAAGGGCCGCGTTCAGGAATGTAAATCTTGATATAAGGCAGTATCGAAGGTTAAGGATGGAGATTCACGCTGAGGCAATGATAGGACAACCACTGCAGGATAATGAACTTACAGCATTTATAAGGATCGGATCTGATTATAAAGGCAATTTTTATGAATATGAATTACCTTTGAAACTCACTCCTCCTAACAGCCGTTATGACGCTAAATCAGACAAGGACAGGGCTATTGTCTGGCCGGCAGAAAATAGCTTTAATATAGATCTCAGTCTTCTTCAGGCTGCCAAACAGGAACGAAATCGCCAGATGCAGCTACCCGGTTCTTCATTAAGCGTTTCTGATGTTTTTGTATATCAAACCGCTACAGCACGCCTTTCAGTCTCCGGAAATCCTAACATGAGCAACATTAAGGTCATAATGATAGGAGTAAGGAATCCTATTAAAACCAGGAGCAGAACAACCGATGATGGAACACCCAAATACGGAGAGGTCTGGTTCGACGAATTACGGCTAAGTGATTTCATTGAAAACGGGGGTTGGGCTGCCAACGCTCATCTCCAGGCTCGTCTGGCTGACCTGGGTACTGTAGATATGGTAGGACAGGCCAGTACACCGGGTTGGGGAAGCATTGAGAAAAAAGTGAATGAGAGGAGCAAGGAAGACATAGTTAAATATGATCTTTCTTCAAGCGTTGAACTTGGGAAGTTCTTTCCTGAAAAGGTAGGAGTCAGGCTCCCGGTCTACGTCGGATATTCTGAGACCAGGATAAAGCCACAGTACAATCCTCTGGATCCGGATATTCTACTGAAAGACGCACTGGCTGCCGCTAAAAATAAAGCTGTCAGAGATTCCATACTTGCAATCTCGGAAGATTTTTCGAGAAGGAAAACCATTACTATCAGCAATGCAGGGATTACAAAAAGAGGCGAAAAGCCTCATCCCTGGGACCTGGCAAACCTGAGCGTGAACTATACATATAATGAAATTTACAACAGCAATACAAAAACAGAGATTGATCTTGAGAAGAATTACAGAGGAGGTCTGAATTATGACTATCAGGCGATGCCTGCCAATGTCATGCCATTCAGGAATGTGAACTTCCTGAATTCCCCCATTTTCAAGATTATCAAGGATTTCAATTTTTATGTCTTTCCAAAAAGCCTCTCATTCAGAACCGATCTGACAAGGGATTATAACGAGCTGGTCACAAGAAATATTAATAATCCATATCTGAAGGTGGATCCTTCTTTCAGGAAGGACTTTGAATGGAGCAGGATTTATGATTTCAAATTTGATATCACCCGCCAGCTGAAATTTGATTTTACTGCCACAGATCTGGCAAGAATTGATGAGCCTCCCGGAGGTGTTGATAAAAGCAGGTACCCCGGCAATTATAAGCTTTGGCGCGATTCAGTGCTTACGAATCTGAGAAGAGGAGGAAGAACAACAACTTACAATCACTTTATTAATGTCACGTACAATCTTCCTGTAAATAAGCTTCCCCTTCTTTCATGGGTAAACGCAAATGCCAGGTACAGTTCCGATTACACATGGCTGGCAGGGCCGTTATTTCCGGACAGCATGAAAATAAATCTCGGGAATTCCATTAAAAATCATAGTGAAATGACTTTTACCGGAATGGCTAACCTCTCATCACTCTACACAAAACTTAAGTTCCTTAAAAATATTGAAAATAATACCATGCCCGGAGCTGCCCAGAGATTGAAAGCTGATATGCGGACTGTAACCTATACCCGCGATAATGTAAATTTCAAGGCTAATGCCGTCAAGGGGATAGTTCATAATCTGAAATCAAAAGACATAAAGGTCAGAGTTATTGCGAAAAACGGAGAGGAGATAAAAGGGAAGGTAGACATTGTAAACGATAATAAAATTAATTTCACAGCTGCTCAGGAAGTTACAGGTGCAAAAGTGGTTGTTGAAGGGAAGGTAAAGAAGATCAGGAACCCACTCATCGTTACAGGTGAATACCTGGTAAGAGCACTTATGGGAATCAGATCTGCCAGCCTCACCTATACAACATCGCAGGGTCAATTCCTTCCGGGTTATGCGCCGGAAACAAATTTCCTTGGGATGTCAGACTATAACGGGAGCCTGGCCCCGGGTTGGCCGTTCATTCTTGGTTACAGCGACAAAAGTTTCTTCGACAAGGCAGTCAACAGGGGGTGGCTATCAAAAGATACCCTTCTTAATACTCCGGCAATTTATGACTTTAAACGCGATCTTTCGCTTCGTAGTCTGATCGAACCATTCCCAGGACTTAGAATTGATATTAATGCCGACAGACGATTCCTGGAATCACAAAGTGCTTATTATGTTGCTGATAAATTTGGAAATTTCCCCGATAGCACAAGGAACAGGGTAACCTCGGGAAACTTTTCGATTTCCGTAATATCATGGGGAACAGCATTTGAAAAGATCTCCAAATCGAACGACTACGTATCGCCAACTTTTGAAGCTTTTAAACGGAATATTGTCATAATTTCAGCAAGGCTGGCAGCCGACAGACAAAAGATAGATCCTAATTATAATCCTGATATAGATCCGGTTACAGGCACTGCACTGGATGGTCCATATAAAAGTGGTTACGGAGAAACATCGAGAGAAGTCATGATACCTGCTTTTATTGCCGCCTATACAAAATCAAGCCCGAACAAGGTTGGCCTTGGAACTTTTCCATCAGCATTCAGCATGATGCCAAACTGGAGAATAAATTTTGACGGACTTTCGAAATTCGATTTTGTTCAGAAATGGTTCAGATCAATTAATTTAATGCATCAATACAGGAGCACCTACCAGATAGGTTCATATACATCTAACCTGAGTTATATTACAGATGGCGTAGGCCTGAGTACTTTACGCGATCTGCAGGATAACTTTATTCAGCAATATGAGATAAATGTGGTGACAATCAGTGAGCAATTCAGTCCGTTGATCAACGTCGACATGAACTGGAAAAACAGCCTCACCACCAGGTTTGAATGGCGGAAGTCAAGAACAGTCACTTTAAACCTCACAAGCAACCAGGTCTCTGATGCACGTATAAATGAACTCATATTCGGTGCCGGGTACAGGTTTGATAATGTCCAGATCATTCTGAAGACTGGTAACGGGCAAAAAGCGCTGAAGAGCGATCTTAATCTTCGTTTTGACTTGTCGATTCGTGATAATAAAACACTTGCCAGGAAGCTGATTGAGGATGTTAATCAGCCCGTTGTAGGACAGAAAGTGTTTACCCTTGGAGCTACTGCAGATTATGTATTAAGCGACAGATTCAATCTTCAGATTTTTGCTGACCGAAGTATGAATAATCCGTTTGTGGCTAACACTTTCCCGACATCCAACACTAATTTTGGATTCAGCCTTAAATTTACGTTAGTTCAATAATTTTTTATTTTATACCGTTTATTAAAGGCGAAGTCAGAAGACTTCACCGAGTCATTAACCTTCGCACTTCAATAATTTGTTTTCATTTTTCAGAAATCGTTTGAAACATAAGTTCAAGGCTCTTCCTCTCTGAAAATCAGTGATTATGGAATAAAATAAATGTAACACCTTAACCATTTGTCGAACCATTTTTCTATTTTTGAATAGAATTGACCCAACAGTAACTTTTCAAACCCAGCCTCTCTTTATGAAAAAAGCAAAACCAAATTTAACTTTCTGGCAGATATGGAATATGAGTTTCGGATTTCTTGGAATTCAGTTTGGATTTGCCCTCCAGAATGCTAATGTCAGCCGGATTTTCGAGACACTTGGCGCCAAAGTGGAGAACATACCTATATTGTGGATTGCGGCTCCCGTTACTGGCCTGATAATACAGCCGATAATCGGGCATATGAGCGACAATACATGGAATAGACTGGGAAGAAGAAGACCTTATTTCCTTACCGGCGCAATCCTTGCATCCCTTGCACTGATTTTTATGCCTAACTCACCGGTGCTTTGGATAGCTGCAGGGACACTATGGATAATGGATGCATCAATAAATATCTCAATGGAGCCATTCAGAGCCTTCGTAGGGGATATGCTTCCGTCAGATCAGAGAACATCAGGATTTGCAACCCAGAGCTTTTTTATCGGGACCGGAGCCGTAATAGCTTCTGTCCTGCCTTATGTACTTACAAACTGGTTCCATGTTCAAAATACTGCTCCTGCGGGTCAGATACCATTATCCGTAAAACTATCATTTTATATAGGTGGCGCTGTATTTATTTCTGCTGTATTATGGACAATTCTAAGGACTAAAGAATATTCCCCTGAAGAGCTCAAGGAATTTTCTGATCAGGAAAATAAGACAATTGACTATGAATCGGGAATTGACACAACAATCAGTTCCGGAGTATTCATAAAGCGAGGGCTCTATTGGGTAATTGCCGGATTTGCGGTGAGTCTGGTCATTTATTTCTATTCACTTGAAAAAGAATTATATATACTTTCAGTTGGCATAGGAGCATTCGGAATTATTCAGCTCATATCCGGCTTGTTTGTGTCGGGAGGTAATACAAAGAATGGGCTTGTAATTGTTATGAGCGATCTTTATAACATGCCAAAAACCATGGGACAGCTGGCTATAGTCCAGTTCTTTTCCTGGTTTGCACTATTCTCGATGTGGATTTATACAACTTCGGCTGTGACAAGCCACATTTATGGTACGAAAGATCCTACCAGCGAATTATATAATCAGGGTGCAAACTGGGTGGGTATCCTGTTTGCCGTATATAACGGTTTTGCGGCTCTTGTAGCCTTTCTTCTTCCAGTACTCGCTAAACTGACTAACCGGCGCATTACCCACTCTGTAAGCCTGATCGCCGGCGGGCTGGGATTGATTTCAATAATACTGTTCCATACACCTAAAATGCTTATTCTTTCCATGCTGGGTATCGGACTTGCCTGGGCAAGCATACTTGCAATGCCTTATGCAATTCTGACGGGATCCCTTCCTGTTAACAAAATGGGGACTTACATGGGTATTTTCAACTTCTTCATAGTTATTCCACAGATCCTGGCAGCCAGTATCCTTGGATTTTTTGTGAGGGATGTCTTTGGTGGTGAGAGCATATACGCTCTTGTGACCGGAGGTGTGTCTATGTTTATCGCAGCTGCCCTGATACTTTTTGTTAAAGATGTGGATGATTCAAAATCAAATATAGTGTGATGCAAATCTGTGCGTGTATTTTTGATCTTGACGGAGTTATAGTAGATACCGCAAGGTATCATTTCCTTGGATGGAAGAGACTAACTGATCAGCTTGGCATCCATTTTACCGAAGAAGATAACGAAAGGCTTAAAGGAGTAAGCAGGATGGCTTCGTTGGAAATAATTCTGGAAATAGGCAACAGAAAAACGGACGAAGCAACTAAACTGGAATATGCGGCACTTAAGAACAAGTGGTACATTGAATACATCAGCAAAATGACACCTGCTGATATTCTTCCGGGTTGCGTTTCATTTATCAATGAACTCAGGGAAGCAGATATCAGGATTGCAATTGGGTCAGCCAGCAAAAATACACCAATGATTTTAGAGAGGGTAGGAATTCTAAGCTTGTTTGATGCTGTGGCAGACGGCAATAATGTCATCAAAGCCAAGCCTGATCCCGAAGTTTTTCAAAAAGCTGCCGAAATGCTAAACGTTAAACCGGAGAATTGTGTTGTTTTTGAAGATGCTGTTGCAGGGATTCAGGCAGCCCGGAATGCCGGGATGAAATGTATTGGAATCGGATCTCCTGCGGTTTTAACTAAAGCTGATTTTGTTGTGGCGGGATTGAGCGAAATGAATCTTGAAAAACTTAGAGAATTAGAATAATAGGATACGATTATGAATAGCTGTTATAAAAAGGACACCTGGCAGATCGTTGAAGAGGGATTCCATCCGGAACTGAACAGGGCGTCGGAAAGCATCTTTTCAATCGGTAATGGATACATGGGACAAAGAGCCAACTTTGAAGAGCATTATTCGGGAGATTCCCTTCAGGGCAGTTACGTGGCTGGGGTATATTACCCTGATAAAACGCGAGTGGGATGGTGGAAGAATGGTTATCCAGAGTACTTTGCAAAGGTCCTTAATGCACCAAACTGGATTGGTATTGATATCTCAGCTGACGATAAAATTATTGATCTTGCGACATCTGAAATAAATTCTTTCACAAGAATCCTGAATATGAAAGAGGGCTACCTCGAAAGATCTTTCAGGGTTAAAGTTGCAGATGATAAAACTATTGAAATCACAACAAGGAGATTTGTCAGTATGTCTGAACCTGATCTTGGATTGATCAGATATGCAGTTAAATCCATCGACTTTCAGGGAACAATTGATTATACAATTTATATTGACGGGGATGTTAAAAATCAGGATACAAACTATGGTGAAAAATTCTGGATCGAGGTAAGCAAAGAGATTAGCGATTGCTACGGGGTGTTGATTTCCAGTACATTGAAAACTGACTTTCACGTGGCAACAGGAATGGTCTTTGGGTTTTTGAAGGAGAACAAAGAGATCAGGGTAAAAACTGAAACTACAGGTAAGGATAAATATATTGCAGCTTCTGTATCGCTTCCGATCGCAACTGGTGAGGAGATAATCCTGAATAAGTTTGTTTCAGTGCAATCTTCCCTGAATGTGGCAAAAGAGATCTTAGCTTCAGCCACGAAAGCACGTTGTGAATCAGCAAAGTTAAAAGGGTTCGATAAGCTTTTCCTGGAGCATGCAAAAGCATGGGCGGGGATATGGGCTACTTCTGATGTGATAATCGAGGGAGATGTATCGGCTCAGCAGGCTATCCGTTTTAATATATTTCATCTGAACCAGACGTATACCGGAAAAGATGAACGTTTGAATATAGGACCAAAAGGGTTTACAGGTGAGAAGTACGGAGGAAGCACCTATTGGGATACCGAGGCTTTTGGCTTACCTTTTTTCCTTAAAACAGCTGATCAGCAGGTAGGCAAAAACCTTTTATTGTACCGATATAAGCATCTTGAAAAAAGCATTGAGAATGCTGAAAAACTGGGATTTAATAAAGGGGCAGCTCTCTATCCGATGGTAACAATGAATGGTGAAGAATGTCATAACGAGTGGGAGATTACATTTGAGGAAATTCATCGTAACGGAGCAATCGCTTTTGCTGTATTTAATTATATAAGGCATACCGGAGATATGGCTTATATGAGTGAGTACGGGCTTGAGGTACTTATTGGAATTTCACGTTTCTGGAGTCAGAGAGCAACCTGGTCTGAAAATCTAAAAAAATATGTTATCCTTGGGGTGACAGGTCCCAATGAATATGAGAATAATGTCAATAACAACTGGTATACTAACACATTAGCGGTTTGGACATTAAAATATACTCTTAAAAACATTTCAATCATTGAAAGAGAATTTCCGGAAAAACTGTCGAAGCTTTACAAAAAAACGAATTTTATCTTTTCCGAAGAAACAAACAGATGGGAGGATATTATCAGTAAAATGCATTTCCCTTTCGATAATACAAGGAATGTTTTCCTTCAACAGGATGGATTTCTCGATAAGGAACTCAAACCAGCATCCAGCATTCCTCCCGCGGAAAGACCAATAAATCAGCATTGGTCATGGGACAGAATACTCAGATCATGTTTCCTGAAGCAGGCAGATGTGATTCAGGGAATATATTTATTTGAAGATCAGTTTGATACCGAAGTCATAAAACGGAATTTTAATTTTTACGAACCGATGACGGTTCATGAATCTTCACTTTCGCCATGCATTTATTCCATTATTGCCGCGCGTATAGGGAATATTGAAAAAGCTTATGAGCTCTATCTCCGGACAGCCAGGTTAGACCTTGATGATTATAATAATGAAGTTGGCGACGGACTGCATATCACAAGTATGGCTGGGACCTGGCTTGCTATTGTGGAAGGGTTCGGTGGCATGCGTATAACAGAAAGTGGAGTATCTTTGAATCCATTAATCCCGGTAAACTGGAAATCTTATTCTTTTCATGCACGTTACCGTGGTATACTTTTTGAAGTAAAAGTAACAAGCGATTCTGTAAGTATAAATAATTTATCTGATAATCAACTTGAGTTGAAGATTTTGGATAAAGTGCTCCTGATAAAAGAGTCGGGGAAGATTAGTCTTAACCTTAAAGTCGATTTCTTTTCTTAGGCCTTAGAAATTAATAAACTAATTAAAAAACATAACTAAACTAATCAGATAATGGAAAAACTCCTCTTGAGCTTAACTGTATTATTACTGGTACTTACAATAACATTTGTCGGTTGTAAAGTCTCAGGGAAGAAGAAGGAAATAAAGCCTTTTGTTTCCGATGTGGTGCATCCGGAATGGTCAAAGAATGCAGTTGTATATGAAGTAAACGTCAGGCAATTCACTCCAGAAGGAACATTTAATGCTTTTGCTTCTCATCTTCCAAGATTAAAAGAACTGGGCGTTGATATATTATGGTTTATGCCGATAAACCCTATCGGCGTAAAAAACCGGAAGGAACCGCTGGGTAGTTATTATTCAGTAAAAGATTATAAAGATGTGAATCCTGAGTTCGGGAATATTGATGACTTTAAAAATATGGTATCGAAGGCTCATGATCTGGGATTCCACGTGATTATGGACTGGGTACCGAATCATTCTTCATGGGATAACAAGCTAACCGTTGAGCATCCTGACTGGTATGTCAGAGATTCAAAAGGAAGTTTTATTCCGCCGATTGGTTTTGACTGGACTGATGTTATACAATTTGACTGGTCAAATAGCGAATTACAGAACTACATGATTGCAGCTCTGAAGTTCTGGGTCGACATGGGAGTTGACGGGTTCCGTGTTGATCATCCTCATAAAACGCCATATGAGTTCTGGGAAAGGGCGAGAGGTGAGTTAAACAAGATCAGGCCCGTATTTATGGTAGCAGAAAATGAGGAACAAACTGATTTTATGAAGAAGGGATTTGATATGAGTTATGCATGGGAGTTACATCATCTCATGAACAGTATTGCACAGGGAAAGGACAGTGTCAAAACCCTTAATAAGTACTACTCAAAGGAGCTGTCAGTATTCCCTCAAAACGTTTACAGGATGGTCTTTTTGGATAATCATGACGAGAACTCCTGGAACGGAACAATTAACTCCAGAATGGGAGTTGCCCAGAAAGCATTTGCAGTTTTCACATTTACGACCCAGGGAGTACCTCTTCTTTATAACGGGCAGGAAGTCGGCCTGGCTAAAAGTCTGAGGTTTTTTGAGAGGGATACTATAAAATGGGATACTTGTGAACTTACTGGATTTTATAAGAATCTTATCAGGCTGAAAAAATCAAACCCGGCACTCGCCAACGGAGAATTCGGATCTGTTATGGATATGATTAAGACCAGTAAGGATAGCAAAGTATTTTGTTTTGCGCGCGAATTAGAAGGTAACCGGGTGATGGTATTTCTTAATCTGAGCAAACGGAAGGTTTCAATAAAACCGGGTCTCGACAAATACCAAGGCGATTATACCGATTATTTTACAGGATCGAAGACAGTGGTTCCTTTAACAGATTCAATAAGGCTTGATCCGTGGGGGTATAAGGTGATTGTAAGATAAAAGATACATAACAAAGGGGGTTCACAGAGGAACACGGATAAAGAGAACGGTTATAATTCACGATGTAAACAGTGAAACTCTGTATTAACTCAGTGTAACTCCGAGGTTAAAAATGCACAGAGAACTTATTGTAACTCACTATATATATAAACTATGTGTCATATAAAACGTTTATTTATTCTGGTGAATGTCATTGTCTTACTTATTGGATGCGGGCCGATGCATAACAAGAACACATACAAAGTAGACAAATCTCTTGCCTCAGTACCAAAATGGGCAAAAGAAGCAATCTGGTACCAGATCTTCGTAGAGAGATTTCGTAACGGAGATCCATTAAATGATCCGACACCAGTTGATATGGCAGCTTCATATCCGGGTAAGCTTCCCGCAAACTGGGAAATAACCCCATGGGGACATGACTGGTACTCGCATGAGCCATGGCTGGATAGTGTCAAAGCAAAAGGGTTTTATTCAAAGATACAGGCTCGCCGGTACGGAGGTGATCTCCAGGGTGTCCTCGACAAGATTGATTATATCCAATCGCTCGGAGTAACAGCGATATATTTTAATCCTCTTAACGATGCACCATCACTGCACAAATATGACGCTAGAAATTATACTCATATCGACAGAAACTTTGGCCCCGATCCTAAAGGCGACGCTGCATTAATGGCTGCAGAGGTTCATGACGATCCCTCAACATGGAAATGGACTTCTGCAGATAAGCTCTTCCTTCAGGTTGTCAAAGAGTTTCATAAGAGGGGTATCAGGGTAATTATGGATTACTCCTGGAATCATACAGGAAAAGATTTCTGGGCGCTGAATGATGTCAGGCTAAATGGTAAAAAATCGAAATTCGCCGATTGGTACAATATACTCCATTTTGGGGATACAACTCTGAAAGGAAAGGAGTTAAAGTATGAAGGCTGGGGTGGCAATAATCCATATATGCCAGTATTTAAAAAGGATATTATTCCTCCGGATGATAAGATAATGCCATTTGAAGGCAATTTTCACTCTGAGTCATTGAAGCAGCATATTTTCAATGTTACCAAAAGGTGGCTTGATCCTGACGGAAATGGAAATGTGTCAGACGGAGTAGACGGTTTCAGGCTGGATGTAGCAGGGGAAATTCCTATGGGGTTCTGGAGGGAGTATCGAAAAGTGGTCCGTTCTGTCAATCCTGAAGCTTACCTTATCGGAGAAATATGGTGGCTTGATTGGCCCGATAAGCTCGTGGGACCGCAGGTATTTCTGGAAGGTGATCAGTTTGATGCAATAATGAACTATGCATGGTACAGAATGGCAAGGGGTTTTTTCGGTCAGGCAGTACCTGTATTAACCCCGACAGGATTTGTTCGGGAGATCAACAGGATTAACAGGAATATCAGCAACGATAACCTGATGGCAATGATGAATGTGCCTTCCACGCATGATACCCCACGATTATCAACCTCATTGTTCAACAAAACAATGGATAAGTATCAGGCCAAACCTTCTGATAATCCAGATTATAAGATAAACAAACCCGATGAACGAACAAGACAGGAACAGATTATGCTGCTAATACATCAATTTACTTTTATCGGTGCTCCCCAGATATGGAATGGAGAAGAAGTAGGCATGTGGGGTGCCGACGATCCTGACTGCAGGAAACCTTTGGTGTGGGATGATTTATCCTATGAAGATGAACGTGCGGCATTTGATCCGGCTAAAAGCAGACCCGATGATGTTGTAAAGCCTGATACAGCCCTAAAATCATTTTATACCCGGTTATGCAGAATGAGAAAAGCTAATCCGGCGCTGGTATACGGGGATCTCAATTTTACTGTTGCGGATGATAAGAATATGATACTGGCTTATGAAAGAACTTTGGGAAACGAAGAAGTTGAAGCCATTTTTAACAGGTCTGAAAAAGAGGTAAGAATTAATGTACCCGTCAAGGGAGATGGTGAATTTCAGAATATTCTTTCTTCAAAAAATGAGATATATAAGAGTGCTGACAAAATGATCACATTAAGCCTTATGCCTGTTTCGGGTATAGTTCTTAAAAGAAAGTAAATAGAATTAACCGTGAACTTTTTGTACGATCCTTATTATCCAAAATATGTCATTTGTCAATTTGTATAAACAAAAAAAGGTTTATTTTTGATCAGGCTGAATGATAGCATGAATTAAATCGTTTATTTATCTAAAACCATCTCAAATATGAACGTTCCCGCAAATTTATTGTACACAAAAGATCATGAATGGCTTCGGATTGAAGGAGACACAGGCTATATTGGCGTTACTGATTTTGCCCAGGGCGAGCTTGGTGACGTAGTTTTTATCGAAATCGAAACTGTTGGTGAAACTCTTGGAAAAGAGGAAGTGTTCGGTACCATTGAAGCTGTGAAAACAGTTTCAGATATGTTCATGCCAGTAAGTGGTGAGATACTTGAGGTAAATCCTGCCCTTGAGGAAACACCCGACGTTGTTAACAAAGATCCTTACGGAAAAGGATGGATGGTAAAGATTAAAATATCAGATCCGTCAGAAACCAGCACTCTTTTGTCAGCAGAGAAATACCTGGCATTGCTTTAGGATTGCTTTATCCCCTGGTCCACTTCACCCGGGAGAGAAGGGGGTAAGTTACAGCTCTTTGTTTCAGCCCCTCCCTATTGCCTGGCACCGCTAAAGCGGCTATGCGAAGGCGAAGGAGAAGGGGTTGAGAAGAGGTGAATTTACAATGTTTTCTTGACTTCGAATTCCTGATAGCCTTCAACAACATCACCTTCTTTTATGTCGTTGAAATTGTGTATGTTAAGTCCACATTCATACCCGCCAACAACCTCTTTCACATCATCCTTAAATCGTTTCAGTGATCCAAGTTCTCCTGTATAAATAACGATGCCATCACGGATTATTCTGACCCTGGTGTTTCTGGTTATTTTGCCTTCCTTAACATAACAACCTGCAACTGTTCCAACTTTCGTTACTTTAAATATTTCACGAATTTCGAGTGTTGCAACGATCTCTTCTCTGACTTCAGGCATTAACATGCCTTCCATAGCTGACCGGATCTCCTCAATGGCATTGTATATGATCGAATAGAGACGAACATCAATCTCCTCTTTTTCAGCAAGTTTTCTTGCACTTACTGAAGGTCTTACCTGGAAGCCAACAATTATAGCATTTGATGCGGCAGCAAGAAGAACGTCAGATTCTGAAATCTGTCCTACAGCTTTATGAATTATGTTAAGCTGGATCTCAGGTGTTGAAAGTTTTATGAGTGAGTCGCTGAGAGCTTCAACGGATCCATCCACATCACCTTTGACAATAATATTAAGCTCCTGGAAGTTACCAATTGCAATTCTTCGTCCGATTTCATCAAGAGTAATATGTTTCTGGGTACGCAGACCTTGTTCTCTCTGTAACTGTGCACGTTTTGTTGCTATATCTTTGGCTTCACGGTCACTCTCCATGACATTAAACTTATCTCCTGCCTGAGGTGCTCCATTCAAACCCAACACTAGGGTGGGAGTGGCCGGACCAACTATAGTTACTTTGTTTCCTCTCTCATTGTACATTGCTTTTATATGTCCGAAGGAGGCACCCGCAAGCATAATATCTCCGATTCTTAATGTTCCGGCTTTAACCAGGACAGTCGCTGTAAAGCCCCTTCCCTTGTCGAGGGAAGATTCAATCACTGTTCCGATAGCTGGTTTGTCGGGATTGGCTTTCAGGTCAAGCATTTCTGCTTCAAGAAGGATTTTTTCAAGAAGTAAATCAATATTAAGACCACTTTTTGCAGAAATTTCCTGTGACTGGTACTTACCACCCCAGTCTTCAACCAGGTAATTCATTGCGGCCAGGGCTTCCTTAATCTTATCCGGATTAGAGGTTGGCTTATCAATTTTATTTATTGCGAAGATAATTGGAACACCAGCAGCAGAAGCGTGATTTATTGCCTCTCTAGTCTGTGGCATGACACCGTCATCAGCAGCAACTACGATAATTGCTATATCGGTGATCTGGGCGCCACGGGCACGCATGGCTGTAAATGCTTCATGACCCGGAGTGTCCAGGAATGTTATCTGGCGTCCGTCTTCAAGGATAACACCATAAGCTCCAATATGCTGGGTTATACCTCCGGCTTCACCGGCGATAACGTTTGTATTTCTTATATAGTCGAGTAATTTGGTCTTACCATGATCGACATGTCCCATAACTGTGACAATCGGGGGTCGTGGTTTAAGATCTTCCTCTTCATCATCCTCTTCACGAACTGCTTCCTGCAATTCGGCGCTCACAAATTCTACTTTGTAACCAAACTCATCGGCCAGCAGAGCCATGGTTTCGGCGTCGAGCCGCTGATTAATAGAAACAAAGAGACCTAGGTTCATACAGGTTGATATGATCTCTGTTACGGGTGTATTCATCATAGAAGCCAGTTCATTCACTGACACGAATTCCGTTACTTTGAGAATATTCTTATCGAGTTCCTGCTGATCAACAACTTCCTGGTGTTTCTGGCTAATTGCTTCGCGTTTCTCACGACGGTATCTTGACCCTTTTGACTTTCCTTTTGTGGTAAGTCTTGCAAGTGTTTCCTTTATCTGTTTTGAAACCTCTTCTTCATTCACTTCAGCTCTGATAGTTCTTTTCTTTATTACCTTCTTTGCTGTAGGTTTCTCTTTAGATTTATCTGCTATTACAGGTTTTACAACCGGTACGTTTTCTTTTTCCTTAAGTATTCTCTTTCTTCTTTTCTTTCTTCTGAAATCAGATTCTCCGCTGACTCTTACTGGTTGAAATGGAGTGGATTTCTTCTTCTCTTCAGTTGGCAAATCAATTTTTCCAACTACTCTCGGACCAACAAGTTTTTTGAAATCAGTCTTATAAAGAGCTACAATATCCTCATCCGGTTCAGGAATAACAACTTCAGCTACAATATCCTCAACCTTAATAACTTCGGCTTTCGGTTCTTCAACGGGCAATTCAACGGGTTTGGGTTCCTCTTTAGCAGGATGTTTAGCTTCAACTTCTACAGGAGCAGCTTTATCTTTGATTTTTTCTTTTGGTGCAGCTTTCGGCTTTTCCTTTGTTTCCTCTTTTTTAACAGTTTTGGGCTCTTTATTCAGAGTACCCAGGTCAATTTTGCCGACTATCCTAAGGTCAATATTTGACTTAATAGTTTTTTCTTCAACTGGGGTAGCTATCTCAAGAGTTACTGTTTCAGCAATAACCTTTTTCTTTTCTGTTTTTTCAGGTTCAGAACTTACCTGGACCTGCTTCGGAGCGGGTTCCTCTTTTGGGGGAGCAGCTTTTTCGACCTTTGGTTTAAGCGTTTTCTCCAGATCAATTTTCCCAACAAGTTTAACCTCCGGCTTTTTAACTTCAGTCTTAATATCGACTGTGCTCTTTACTCCGGATGAATCTTTGACAAGCACATCTTCATCCCTTTCGGATTCTTCTGCTTCAGTTTTTTCAGCAAAATCGCCAATAGAGACAGTTTCCTTCTTCCGGTGGAGGTCTTTAAGAATCAGTTTTTCAGACTCCTTTTTTACGCTGATATCCGTACTATATTCTTTTACCAGCAGAATATAAGCTTCATGGGGAAGTTTAGTATTTGGGTTTGGATCAAGATCAAACCCTTTTTTATGCAGGAATTCCACAATAGTGGAAATCCCCACATTAAATTCGCGGGCTGCTTTGCTTAATCTTGTAACCTTAATATCCTCTGTCATAAATATGCCTTGCCTTTATTAAAACTTTACAAACCACTATATGTGATTAGTTTATGTTTATTATTTATTCAAATTCTGCCCTTAGTATATTAACAACCTCTTTTACTGTTTCCTCTTCAAGATCAGTTCTCTTAACGAGGTCACTTATTGAAAGATTAAGAACACTTCTGGCAGTGTCGCAACCGATCGCCTTAAGTTCTTCGATGATCCAGTCTTCAATTTCATCTTCGAATTCCTCAAGATTAACATCTTCCTCATCTTCACCACCCGGTTCCCTGTAAACATCAATCTCATAACCGGTAAGCTGGCTGGCCAGTTTAATATTGAGCCCTCCTTTTCCGATCGCAAGTGAAACTTCATTGGGTTTAAGATAAATTTCTGCCCGTTTGGTTTCTTCAACAAGTTTAATTGAAGTGATTTTGGCAGGACTTAGAGCCCTTTGAATAAAGAGCTGATTATTCGACGTGTAGTTTATTACATCAATATTCTCATTCCGCAGTTCCCTGACAATACCATGAATCCTTGATCCCTTCATACCAACACATGCGCCAACAGGATCAATTCTCTCATCATATGATTCTACTGCAACTTTAGCACGTTCCCCCGGTACCCTGACAATGTTTTTGATAGTTATCAGACCATCGAAAATTTCAGGAACCTCAAGTTCAAATAACCTTTCAAGGAATACTGGTGATGTACGGCTGAGAATGATAAAGGGAGTGTTGTTTCTCATCTCAACTTTTATCACAACTGCTCTTATGGAATCTCCTTTGCGGAAATGATCGGAAGGGATCTGTTCGCTTTTCGGAAGAATCAGTTCATTCCCATCATCGTCAAGCACAAGGATCTCTCTCTTCCAGACCTGGTAAACCTCTCCGGTAACAATCTCTCCAATCCTGTCTTTGTACTTGATATAGATATTATTTTTCTCCAGATCGAGAATCCTTGCAGTAAGATTTTGTCTTAATGATAAAATGGCGCGTCTTCCGAAGTCAAGAAATTTAACCTCATCAGAGACCTCTTCACCTACTTCATAATCTCCATCAATTTCTTTCGCCTTTGATAGAGGAATTTGCATGACAGGATCAGTAAGCTCCTTATCATCTACAACAACCCTGTTTCTCCAAATTTCAAAGTCGCCTTTATCAATATTGACAATTATGTCGAAATTATCTGCTGAACCGTATTTTTTTGCGAGCATGCTTCTGAACACATCTTCAAGAACGCTCATCATAGTCGGCCTGTCAATATTTTTCAGTTCCTTGAATTCCGAAAAAGTGTCGATTAAATTAACATTTTCCATCTGGTGTAAACCTCTTATTATTATTTAATTGTCAAAATAACTCTTGTCGATTTTATTTGTTCGAAATTGAACGAAATATCTTTTTGTTGTATTGTTTTACCCTTGGTTTTTATTTCAGTCTCAAGCTCAAATCCTCCGGCAGTAATGTTTTTAAGTTTCCCTGTAAATTTCGACCCGTCAGTGTCTATAACTTCTACTTTTCTGCCTTCATTTTTCAGATATTGTTTATTCACAACAAAAGGACTATCCAAACCTGGTGAGGAAACCTGCAACTCAAAATCCTCTGCTTCGCGGTCCAGCCCATTTTCTATATGTCTGTGTATCGCCGCACACTCATCGATTGTGATCCCTTCATTTTTATCAGCAAGAAGAGTAATCCTGTTTGAATTGCTGACTTTAACAGCCACAAGAAACAGTCCGGTTCCTTTCACGAACTCTTCAGCCAATCCTTCTATCTTCTGTTTCTCAATCATATTCTAAAAACCGATAACAAAATAGGGGACTCTGGTCCCCTAGGTCAAATTCCCCTCAATTCGCTTGCAAAGGTACATATTAATATTTATTCACCAAAAAAATACGCATTAATAATGAAGTATTATACTTGTGCTTCAAATACGTAGCATGAAAATCAGGAAACATTTACATCTTTGCAAACAGCTTAAAACTAACGGGGAAGTATTAAATATTATTCAGGAAACACTGTGAAACAGGCAGATATTTATGGCATTAATGACAGGTTGATTCTTGAGAATTGTACCTTATGTCCGAGGGAATGCAGGGTCAACAGATTTGATGGAGCCAGTGGCTATTGCGGAACAGGCACCGGATTTAACATTGCTTCAATTTGTATTCACAAGGGAGAAGAGCCAGTCATTAGCGGATCAGAAGGCATTTGTAATATCTTCTTTACAGGATGTAATCTTCATTGTCTTTTCTGTCAGAACCATGAAATCAGCCACTGCTCATCTGATGCCAGGAATAGTGATTTAAGCCTGATCAAAGTACTCGATCGTATTGTGCGGATCCTTGGACAGGGAATATCATCTGTCGGTTTTGTCTCACCGTCGCATGTGGTACCACAGGTGAAGGCGATAATAACCGGACTTAGATCACGTGGTTTCAAACCTGTGACTGTTTATAATACAAACGGATATGATAAAAAGGAGACAATCCGCAGTCTTGAAGGGATGATCGATGTATATCTTCCTGATTATAAATATGTCACAGGAAGTCTTGCCGGGGAATTCTCAGGTGCCAGTGATTACCCTGATGTTGTATTGCGGGCAATTAAAGAGATGTATTTTCAGAAAGGATCAAAACTTCAGACCGATGATACGGGCCGTGCCGAAAATGGATTGGTTATAAGGCATCTCGTTTTGCCCGGACATGCAGAGGAAAGCAAAAAGGTATTGCGTTCTATTGCTGATGAATTATCTCCAGGCGTGCACCTCTCACTTATGTCGCAATATCATCCTGCCGGAAATGTAAAAAATCATCCCTTTCTAAACAGGTCCTTGTACAGGGAAGAATATGAGTCTGTAGTTGAGACGATGGAAGCACTTGGCTTCAGAAACGGTTGGGTTCAGGAAATGGACAGTCATATAAGTTACAGACCTGATTTCAGAAAAGAAAACCCTTTTGAATGACCCCCCAGCCCCCTAAAGGTGGGCTCGTTCACTTTTTTAAGATAATTTGTTCATGTTCGAAAACGTACCCCACTTCAGTGGGGCAGGGGGACAAAAACCTGAAAAACTCAGTGGCAGGGGAGTAAACACAAGAGAAGATGGCGGGCAAGGCGGTTACATGAATTTCTCCCTCTTCTGCAGATTAAACAGCGCAATAAGCAGGTAGATGACCGATCCGATGGCGAGAATTATGCGATTTTTAAAGGCAATGATAGCCCAGGTATTTTCATTTAAGCCCCAGGGTACTTCATATGGATTTAGAAATACATTCCACTGGCTCTTCTCGAGCCAGTTGCTAAGTATCATAAAGAAGAGTCCGAAGATAATCATTAAAACCGCTGTCCCATTTCCATTCCGCACCACCGTAGATAACATAAAAGCCATCATTCCGAGGAAAATGACAGGGAACATGACCTGGTATGTCATACTTACAAAATTGAACTTTACGATCAGAACTGAGGAGAGAAAAGTGAATACTAGCAAAATTAAAAATGCAATAATGAATATCAGAATAATTCTTACGAGCCATACTTTATATCTGTAATTGGGTATTCCGAAGAGAATCTCAATCGTACGGGCATCCTGATCATTCTGTATCCCGAATGCAGTCGGATAAAAAACCAGGAGGACACCGCAAAACAGAAATACCCCGTAAAGATCCCTCATATTCGAAACATCCTGGTCGAAAACATAAATTACCGATAGCCCGAGGTAAAAAACCACCGATCCTGCCAGGAACCAGATAAACCTGTTCGCAAAGATTATCCTCAGGTTGTAGACAATCATTTTTTGAAGAAGATTCAACAAGTTATATAAATTATTAGTACTCATTAATTTACAGATTCATTATTTACTGATTCACGGTATTCTTTTCTTCTGAGGAGCCACAGGTAGGCATCTTCAAGATTTGGAGTTGCATTTATAGCACCCACCCATGGGGAAGATTCTGAGATCACCCTGACTCTTACATTTTCTCCTTCCGACATATGGTGTACCACAAGATGCTTATCTATAAAGGCTCCGAATTCGCTGACCGGAATATTAAACTGCCATACATGTCCCTCTGCTTCTTTCGTCATGTCGATAGGCTTGCCGAAATACCTGAGCTTTCCTTTGTTAAGAACTGCAACCTGATTGCAGGAGCTGGATATATCTTCAATAATATGAGTCGAAAAGATGACAACCCGTTCACGACTAAGCTCCACCAGCAGGTTCCTGAAGCGGATACGCTCCCTTGGATCTAGTCCTGCTGTAGGTTCATCAACGACAAGTATACGGGGCAGATGCAGAAGAATCTGTGCAATTCCCATTCTCTGTTTCATTCCGCCGGAATATGATCCAATTTTATCGTTTCTGCGTTCTTCCATATGGACGGCGCTTAATACATAAGTCACCCTTTCTTCCCTGGTCTTTACGTCAATAATGTTTTTCAGCATTGCCTGGTAATGAAGATACTCATGAGCTGTCATATTTTCATAACTTCCGAATTCCTGGGGGAGATAACCTATGAGTCCCTGGAGCTCTTCCCTCATCTTCTGGGTATCAAGCCCGTTAATCCAGACCTTGCCGTAACTCTGTTCCAGAATACCGCAGATAATTCTCATTAGTGTAGTTTTACCTGCGCCGTTTGGACCAAGTAGTCCGAACATCCCGTTTCCAATTTTCAATGAGACACTGCTAAGCGCCTTAAATGGTTTTTTCTTTTTCCCGATAAGAGGTACTGCTGCAACAAATCTGTAGATTGTCTTCCTGATTCCCTTGAAACGGCCTTCAAGCCTGTAGATGTCAATGTTTTGACTGCTGAGTTTTTGTCCGGTTTTAAATATGAATAATCCAGTGAACCAGAGGAAGCCAAGCATAAGGACGACTACCAGATTATCCCATTTTATCCTGAAATAAATAAGATTAAAAAGTGGTATAAGCCAGAAAATTACAAAGTCTGTAACTGATGAAATTCTATTCAGCCATTTTCTTTTGCCATCCGTGGTAAAGTTCCCGATTAGTTCCCTGAAGGAGTTCCAGACACTTAAGAGTATAAACCATGTTGAGATAGCGAATATGAAGATCCATAACCCTTTGGTCAGGTAGAAATAGGTGAAATAAACAATATAACCCAGTATTGGAACCTGCCAGGCAAGCTGACTCATATCCTTCAGGGAATGAATCTGTTTTTGATATCCCAACCGTTTTCGGATCTGAGCTCCAGCTTTCCATTCCCTGGCCCATCGGTTCTCTCTCTCATAGATCTTTACAAGACTTTGAACATAAATGTTAATGCTCTCATCAGAGGAGATAACAGTTTCTTTTGCTTTTCTCAGACTGTTCATCACAAACCAGGTGCTGGCAGGAATAAGAATGACTGCGAGAATTGTGGTTATCAGCCTCCAGAGAAATTTATCTATATATAAATAGATTAGTATAATGCTGATAACCAATAATATAAACTGCATTGCCTTATTCTTCCAATCGAGGGCATAAAACCATTTCAATGCATTCTCAAGCCCAGTATAAAAGGTTGGTATAAAGACCAGTGTAAGAAGTGTGCTCAATGTGAGGCCCCCGATTACGGTAATAGCAAATGACGCTCCGATAACAGATACGAATTCTGCTTTCCCCATCGCCAGAGGAACCATGGCAATCACTGTTGTTGATGCAGTAATGAGTATAGGACGCAACCTTGCCATCCCCGCTGTCATGAGGGCTCTCTGAACCCGGTAGCCCCGCTTTCGCAAAATATTGGTATAGTCAATCAGAATTATTCCATTGTTTACAACAACACCGAGAAGTATGAGAAATCCCGTGAGGGTGTTTGCATTGAGAAGTGAGTTTCCTGTTAGAATAAGTGCTATCAGCGAACCCAACGCGGCAAGGGGTATGCTGAACATCAGAACGACAGGTGTAGCCAGCGATTCAAATACCGCTGCCAGGATCATATATATCAGCAGGAATGCGACTCCGATCAGGTAATAGAAATCTTTCCACTGGTCCTCTTCACGAACAGGTTCGACAGCTATTCCGGATGGTATATTCAAGCCAGCTATCATTGTTTCTATTTCCAGTCGCGCACCTTCCAGAAGGTCCTTGTTTTTCTTAATCTCATCGTTAAAGCTATACGAAACCGTGATCCTTTTTTCCTGGTTTTCTCTGTGAATATTTCCCATTCCAGAAGAAAATACTATCCTGGAAAGTTCCTCCATCTCCATAACAGAACCACTGGTGCCACTTATTTCGAGATGTTTCAGATCATCTATGGTTTTATCCTTGCTTATCTTTTCAGTACCCGGTTCCTCAGCATACTTTATCATTATATCGTAACTCTCCGTACCTTGTTTGAACGTTGCACCCGATTTATACTCCTGTCCGAAAGTGGAGAGAGCGGAAGAAAGGTTCATCAGGGAAAGATTATTCCGTCCGATATAGTCCATGTCAAAGAGGAGATGAACTTCCGGTTTGTTTTCCTGTATATTAATGCTGGAATTACTTATAGTTGAAAGATTATCTATATACAATTTAATATCGTTTGCCAGTTTCTTCATCTGTTCGAAATTCTGGCCATTAATTATCAGACTCTCTTTCTTTGCACCTATTCCTAACATATTCATGAAGTCGCCTCCCGGATTATATGAATCTTCTCCTCCTCCTCCTCCCGAGAATCCTCCGCTTGTCGATAATTCATCCATACTGACTTCTGCCGAGGAAATATTTTTTACCCTTTCTGAGATGTAATTCTTTATTTCAGGTAGAGAACGCTTGCTTTTCTTGTCCCAATTCTTAGAAAGACTTACAGTTACA
>Ga0302271_10000572_pt1 | contig 36212 bp, 21 predicted proteins | sample III_Bog_N1_1_FD_198767 | JGI IMG/M metagenome (GOLD analysis project Ga0302271, IMG submission 198767) | Peat permafrost microbial communities from Stordalen Mire near Abisko, Sweden - III_Bog_N1_1 | ecosystem: Environmental > Terrestrial > Soil > Wetlands > Peat | place: Sweden: Abisko... | reverse complement strand
TTACTGTTAGCTTTCTCCTCTGAATCGTACTCGAATTCATCTGAAACTTCCTCCTCCTAGTCTTCTTCCTATTCCTCCTCTTCATCTCCTTATTCTTCTTCAATATTTTCTTCATTTCCTGATCCTTGGTTTTCGTCTTCTCCATCATCTTCTTTTTCCACTTCTTCTTCCATATTGTTTTCATTTTTATTCTCACTTTTATTACTATCATAATCATTTTCTCCTTCTAACTCAGATTCCTCATCTTCTTCAATTTGTTTCTTAGATTTCTTTAATATTTTCTTCTTCTTATTACCACCATCTCCGTTGTTACTTCTCAATTTACTCTAATTACTTGTGCTGCTATTCTATTTCAAATTCTTCTTTGCTCCCTTACCTTTCTTTTTCTCGCCATCATCTTCGTAATCATCTTCATCAGGAACATCAAACTACCAAATAACATTATTAAAAATAATTATTAATATAAATTCACATAAAGTCTATCTCCTTGTTCTTTCCTCAATTCTTATTATCCTCCCCTCTTATCTATCATCCCCATCATCTCATTGGTTGCATCATTGAACAACTTATCTTTCCTTGAAGAACCCAAAAACAGCCTTAAATTCTGATGCTGTTAATTTGAAGGCGCCAAAAAACTACAATCTTAACAAAAAATCAAAATATTAGAACCATACCTGATCCTCATCTCCGTCGTCTTCCGATTCAGAAACTACTTTGAGTCTCTTCGCCCTGGTTCTTAAAGTCCTTTGAACAACTTCCTGCTGCTTGCTCGAGCTATCCTCGTTTAACATCTGTTATTATTGCTATCTTTTTCGTGTACCCATTTCTGTTTGCAGATTCGCTTTTTCTGTTTTCTTTCTTGTTTTTTGAGCGCCGGAATATCTTTCTTTTTTTTTTGGCACTTGTAATAGTTTGTTTATTTGATATTTTCTGCTGATCGGTTATTTCTTCCTTTCCAGCTTTTTTAAAATTCCCAGTTTGTGATACACTCCTTCTGCTTACCCTTTCTTTCTACTTAAAGCTACATTTTGCTAAATTTGTACTCTCTCACAAGGGCTTTTTCTTGTCATTATTTGGAATATTTATGTTGGTTAAATATTTCACTATTTTCTGATAAAAAATTAGAAGAAATTATTAGAATTCTTCATTGATGACTTTTCTAAGGAGCTAAGACATTTGACTCTAAGAATTGCAGTCATCTGATCCAAAATTAGAACCATAAGATAAAACCTCCCAAAAAATGAATGATTCCCTCGTCTGTTTAGTTATTTCATGCGAAAAAGTTGCTTGAAAGAATCAACATGGATAATAATATTTTACTACTTCGATATTTTTTTAGTTATCTCCATAAGAAATGAGAACAACATACTCAATTTTAAAATATATCCAAACATTTTAATCAAGAACAATTGGTCAATAACCTTGGGATACACAATCGTTGACAGTAAGATATTCAGAGAGACATAAGCTTTCTCCTAGAAAATGTAGAAATGAATAACAATATTTCTTAAAAGGTTTTAGTTTTAAAGTTAAGAGTTGCATTAAATTTCTTTTTTTGTTAGTAAAAGTTTTCATTTTCTTCATTTGATGTTGAAATATACCTTTCACCTCAATAGTTTCTTACATTCTATTTAAGCCATAAAGTTTGTGCTAATTATTCTTGATTAAATCAACTATTGAGAATCAAACTAGTTCTGCTGAAAATTAATGATCACAACTCCATCCCAGTACAGTAAACACCAAACTTTTTGAATATCTAAATATCAGCTATGAAAAACTCATCTCTCAAGGGATCACCACTTCGATAGCCACCAGCAAAGTAGTCACCTATGAAGCCAGAGGTTCTTGTAACTCAAATCCAAGAGATTGAAGATGAGATTGATGACTAAGATATTAAGTACCCTTCTCTTAAAAAAACCAGCGCAGGAAAGATTATGCAGAATCAAAGTACATAATCTAAACGAACTAGACAATAAAGCAGCGCAAATTCAGTAGGATCCTCCTCAGGAGTGCGCATTTCAGATATATTTCTACCTAAAATTGGCCATTCAGCTGAACTATCTAACATCCAAAAAGAACTGCAACACCACACACAGTAGCACCACTCTAATTCCTACTCCAATTCAGTGAGCACATAATCTTTACGCATTTTCTAGCGTGGTATGCATAAAAGGATGAAGTCAGATAAGGAAGAATTATAGTTCTTCAGTTCTCCATATCATGAGAAGAAATATTTAGGTAAGAAGGAAGCATTTTCACTAATATGATTAAATTCAAAACAATTACACTGCCATTTACTCATTTTTTTATTTTTTTTTTACTCCATACTGTTGCATAGGAAATGAGCTTTATCCACCAGAACCTTTAAAGATCCAAGCTTTACCTAACTCCGCTTAAGACCTTTTTACATATAAACCTAGAATAAACAATCCTAGCAAACCAATAAAGCAACTAGCTTCCACTGTAACAAAAAACATTTTTCAATATAAATAACTTCTTTTTTGCATTTTTCTGTTTTTTAACTAAATTCATTTGTCTTTTTGAATATCTCATCAATCTATTCATAGAAACTCCCCGAAAACAATTAAACTTCTTCCAACATGGAACTAGAGCATATCGAATACTCCAGCTCACCGATAACTGTTATCAACTCCTTCAAGAACAATCCAACATGTCTCCATGGGCTTTCCAACAAGAAAGCACTACTCAAAAATACTACTGGAAGTAGCAGTAGCAGCAGTGCGAATTTTGTTTTCATGAGAACGATAAATCTAGGCGAGAATCGAAAAGCGCTTTTTGAGAATGACAACTAAAACCATAGGAATATGATGCCTTCGAAGCAATTTCAAGGCTCTAATAATACGATGAGTTTACAGTAAAGCCAATTAAAACCATAAATAAGACCACATAATTCTCACGAATCTAGTTTTAATGGTGGTCTCAATGAAAGTATGCAATCTTTAAAGTAATTGAAAAAATAGTCCTAATCGACAATACGAAATCAATCACAACCAAGATTAACATCACTTATTAAGCATATGGATAGTATGGCAACCTTTTCAGTAGCAAAAAATAATCTTATCAAATATGCTAATCAGCTGAAATTATGAATTGAGAATCAGCAAGCAAAAAAAAATCTTAAATTTTGTTTAATTATTTGTGTGTATTCATTCCTTTTTAAGAAAAAATTACTGCAAGATATTAAATCACTGTGGGTTATTTAATAGTATGGGAAAGTTTTGCATTTCTTAATTGTCTTAATATGCGTAATTCGTGAATTGAATGGGTTTTCCTACAAATGATATTTTGTAAAATTTATCGAATGATTATTTCGATTCGCTTATGTAGTTAAATTTTCATTTAATTTTTATGTTTTACTGTTCTGTTCTGTTATTTTTTCTTTTTATTTTTTTTGTTAGTTTTTTTTATTTGTGAAGAAGAGATGTTATTTTTATATTTTATTGATAATAGAATTAGTCTTTTTATTTATTGTATTTTCTTTTTTCTTTGTTTATTTTTATTATTCAATATTAAAGATTTTTTTTTGTAACGAAAGAGAATCAGAGCATAATCACTAATTAAAGCGAATGCAAGCATATTTTGACTGAAGTTGTAATTAGCAGGTAAAGAAATGTATTTCGATATTATGATGAATCAATATTGATAATAGGATCAAATCGGTATTTCTCATTATTGTTTTTTTTTCTTCAAAAACTATGGGACAATTTAGGTTGTTGGGAAAAGATATTTAGAGAAGTTGCACAATACATCGGGGGGTCATTCAAAGTCGATTTGTTGTTATTAAATTGGTACGTAATAAAGTTATTAAAATGAGCGAAATATCTTGCATGCAGAAGCAAATTATTGGATGTGGAGAAAGGTTCTGACGGGGAAAATGGTTCTTTGTTGGATTTTTTTGCCGAGATTGAAAAATTATTTTTAAAAAACTGATTTGTAGGCATCTTCCACAACCCAATGTTTGTTTTGATTTCTGCAAGCAAGGTAATCTCGCTGTTTTGGTTACACACTGTTGAGAGAGAATGAGGAGGAAGAGAGAACTTTTTCTTCTGTCCTATCGCCATTTGCAGTAGCGTCATCGGTGGTCAAAGTGTCAGTCAAGAAAATATAAATAATAGATTTTGGATGGGAAAATTGCATGCCATCAAATATGTTGTTTGAGTCGTTATTAAAAATGATATTTGTGTCTACAGCCTTTGGAAGAAGGCAGGGAGAAAGAAAGAGAAAGTCTTACGCAAAGGTGGTGCCAGCTGAGCAATTCTCCCAAAGAATTATTTCTTTGAGAGAATAGGAGAGACTAGGTTAGCTAAGAGCAAAAAGGGGAGAAAATACAAAACAATATTTGCTGTTACTTCTGTGTCGACGAAATCGAAAGATCCCCCGGATTGTAGGAGGTAATCTTTCCACCGTTGCTTGAAATGCTATTAATAAATATTACAACTTACTTTAAGATCGGCTGATTTAATAGATTTGAATCAAGATGACTAACAGAATGCTCACTTTTTATTATTACGAAAGAGACGGATACGTGTTTGCGATACTTTAGATTTGTGGCCTTGACAAGGGGAGTATTAAGTCGGCAAATAACATAATTCCAGGTATTTTTGTCAAGGCCAAGAGACTTAATTAACTGATTGCTTCGTGGATGTGCACTGAAAGAAGAAAGAGAATAACTTAAGGTAATTCATCCAAAGAACTTGGATAGTTTTAAAAAAAACATATAAAGTCAAATAATCGATCTTTTTCAGATTAAACTGCAGCACTCTTGCAATCAGCAGCTCAACGATTCTTCTCTTTTGCCTTTTTCGAAAAAATAGCGAAGAGTAATTGCCAAGAATCATGCATATATTGAGCTAGTCTCTTGAATATTTTGTGGATGCTAAATTTATCGACAAAGTATTGTTCAAATTGTCTTCTTGCAAAGATTATTTGAGATACTTCGACGCCTCAAGCTTCATTTGAGAGATAGGTTCTTCATTTCGGGCTATCTCACTGAAAACATTCTTAAGAAGAATTCAAAGGTGTTTCTCAAAGGCACATAAACCCACGCATTTACATAAATCTACGGGCTGTCAGACCCTACCCCTTTTGAAGGGATATTGAAATATGGTACATGAATGAATTTATGGATAATGAGTTTTTTGGGTTGTCAGACCCTATCTTCTTTTTTCATCTTGAGTTTGTTATTCAATGAAGCTCTCGAAATGGAAGACATCTCTGTCAATTGAATGCTAGAGGGGGATGTGGGAGTGATTTTTAGCAAGAAAGAAAGGGTCATTTATTATTCTTCTGGAGAGTGCACTGCTTCTCCTTGAATTACAAATAAACTTAGCAATAGCTTGAGATCCATCAAGCTTTCATGCTCCTTCCTTCTCGCCTATTCAGCTATTCTGAACTCCCACTTATATTTTAATTCCTCTAGATATATCTACGCTCTACATGCGCACGAGGAACAAAGTAGGCAGCAGTCAATGCTCCTTGGCCCTCATAAAAAACTTATATTTCTCCTGTGTTGGTCAAGATGATATGTTAGGAGAGAAAGAAAGTGCTAGAGAGACTCGAATGAGTTTCTTAAAAAACTAATTGGTTTTCACAGCTGTTTATTGCTTGATTTTCTTCCTCATAACTAAGATCGCTAAGGTTGAAAGCATTCATGCATTGACTGAATCGGCGATCAAGTTGTCCAGACTTATCCCAATTACAGCCGGATAAATGTCAACCCTTCACACATTCTCTAGACTGAATTAAAAACAAGATATTTGTGTATCTTATTTTTCATCCAGTCTCTCACCTCATCACACTTCGGGGAACATATCATGTCCATGTTTACTTCAGATTGTCCAGATCGAAAGCTTGCATTGAAATGATATATATTCCTAGGCCGAGTGTGGATGCGCTCTTAGCAGAAGAAACATCGAGCAATTGCGCAGATGGAAATGATTCTGAAATCATTCGCAGGAAGTTAGGAATCTAGCTTGAGCAAATGAAAGAGATGATTAGATCTCTTAAATCTGCTTAAAAACGAGCATATTAGTATCCTTCTTTCTGTCTCTTCTTTTGAAGAGAAGTCTCTAGTAAAAAGGGGATTATCTTTCTTAATTTGTGGGGAAAACAAAAAAGAGTCCAACAGTATCTTTTCGAAATATTTCAGTTAGAATAAAAAAGCTTAATTTCATTGATTTTCCCTCTTTGTTTTTAATGTATCTATTATTCCGTTAATTTGGGGAGGAGGAAATCAACTGATAAATTATAAAATTAATTAATTATTATGATCATGATCTCTGAAGGGAACATAATTACTATTTTGGTGAGATATTTGATCAGGTTTGTATGTTATGGCTGATTTCTTAAATATTGTTGTCTAAAAATCTTAAATTTCGCCATTTAGACTTGTAATTTCTTATTTTTCGCTCTTCTTTCTGTTGAAGCTACCACTATCATTAAGTTCTTAGAATCTCCATTAAATCTCTTTTTACACATAAATCTTCCCTCCCATTAAATAATTAAATAGATTTCTGTTCGATTTAATAGTATTTTAACCTTCTTAGTGAAAAACCTCTTTTTATTATTATTTTAAAACCTTAGATATTTTTCCCTTTCAAAAATAATCTAATTCACAAAATATAACCTTTTAAACTAATTGAAACCTTTCTTTTATCTCTAATTCAATTGTTCCATATTTTCTGACTTTCCTTAAATGCCAAAGAATCACACATAACAAAATAAAAGGCATATTATTTCCATTGAAACAACGATAAAACTTTCAATTCACTCTTTTTTTTGTCAGCTGGATTTTACCTGGTAGTATCCAATTTATGATGCCATTCTGCAAAAACAAGTAGACACTTTTCAGACAAAAACAAGCAAAGAGGACAATAATAAAGTGCATATTTAATACCAAACGAAATGCAACTCTATCCATAAGGCTGATCAAAAAGATAAAGCCTCTCTTTTGTTTTGAGAGGTGAGTCACTTAAAGTGAGATCCAAGAAATTTATTAGTTTTTTTAAATATTTTGTGAAATGAAAGAGACAATTTTACTTTTAGAATTTACGAAATAATTTCACTTAGTTTAAAACCCAAAATCGTTCCTTGGGGGTATAAAGAAAATAATTCGAAAACATTTCTTTCATTTAGTAGTTCCTGATTAATCTCCCACTTTTCACATAATGATAGATTCTCTCCCTTAGTTCATGCCTGACCATTCTCCAGATCCAACTACTGCATCTTCTTCTCCTTAATCACCTCCAGATAATGTACATACTTTTATTCGCTATCAATTTACAGCTATTCAAAACTACTTCTTTTTGTCATGTCATTTTTAAAATGCTTTCTGCTTATTTCAAAAAGGAGCAAGATAAGTAAATTGACTTTGAACTTAACAAAGAAAGTCTTCAAGCAGCCTCCAAAGTAGCTCTGATTCTAAATGAAATCGTTCGCTACTAGATGAGAATCGATCAAAAGACCAGGGTTTCACATTTAAATTAACCAACATCTGTGTCATCACCTTCTCAGCTACAATAGCAGCAGAGATATCAATGCTTCAATAACAATTTCATCCCAACAATCCCTGTACTTGATTATCTCCACAAAATCATCAAAACATCACAGCTAGATTCACAAATCCCTGTGATTGCTCTGTTTTAAATCGACAGACTCATAAGATCGAATCCATCTTTCACTATCCATCCATATAACTGTCACAGGTAATCTACAACATCGTCAATCATTTCCATTTAAAGCATTCTCTTTTTACTGCAAAGTAAACTCTCTTCCTTTCTATCGCACTTTGGATAAAATTATCAAACAAAAAAAAACAATTATTCAGGAATAACCATCAAATATTTTTACTTAACTTTCTTGTTTCTCATCTCCCAGCCACAATATCCTAATTATTTAAATATATCTCAGATCCTTTTTATTTTCGATTATCTAATTTTTCTTCGTAGATGTTCAACTTCTATCTTCCATTGTGAATAAGCATATGTACTTTCCTTCTAATATATTTTTTCTTAAACGAAGGAGAAACATCTTTTTCATTTTTTGGTCGATTACATTTTTAAAGTGTCCACCTGATCTAGTGGATTACTCGAATAATCTGAGGGCAATTAAGGAAACATTCATCTTAAATATTTAGGTTCATTATTTCTAACCAATCCCCCCCACCACTTGCTCTCTGTGCGTTATGATTTTCAGAAATGTAGGCTGACTCTGCATTTGATTTTCTCTGAACTAAAATTTTATGAGTTTAAAGATAATTCTGGCTCATTTTGCTATTTTTGAAGGGCAACCCCATAAATTATCCATGTAATAAATTGTCATTTATTGTATTTTTGCTTTTAGGTTATTACTTATGTCTGTTATGGTAGCCTCAAAAATGCATCTCGACATACAAATACACAGCAGCTCACTAAAGCTATTCTCTCTGCTGGGAGGTGTCTCAACATAAGAGCTGTTTGCAATGGAATAAGAATTTTTAGATTTACTAGATTACAAGCTATTTATCTCAACTGAAGACTTCGAATCATACCAGAAATCGTTGTTTAATACTGATTTCTGAATCTCTCAAATTTTCATAAATCGAAGCAACAACAACAGAACAATGACAACTACTTTAATAAATATACCCAACACACAATCAGCACTCTATCTCTCTATTTCTCTTAACTAACATTGATCGGTCTCATAGGCATTCCCAAGTTGCCTAATATCTTCTTCACTTTTTTTCAAAATTCTTGAAACCAACATTTGTTGTGGATAAACAAAATTACCTACAAATTCAAGTAAATTTTTGTTTGTATTATTGCACTTTATATTAAAAAATTAGTTCATTATTCATGTAAATAGAAATCTATTAAAAAACTTAAAATTCAGTAATAGAAAATGATAATTCCATTCGTTTCTTCCATTTCTAAATTCTAAATTCTATTCTTCTATTTTTTTTCTTTTTTCATATTTTCCTTAACATTTTCCCACATTCCTCTCCCAAAAAAGGAATCTTTCATTTGAACTAACTAAAGGGGGTTAAACCTACACTTGGAGTATATTTTGACAAATTTTTTAAATAAAGATTTTTAAAACAAGCAGAAACAGTAGGGAGAATCAGCAGCAACCCCACATGAACTTTGGATTAGGTGGATTAAATGGCTTCGGCGGATTAGGTGGTATGATGGGAGGTATGGGTGATCCTAATGCTCCTCTCCCTGATACGCAAGAGAAGATTTACATTTCTGCGTTGGCGCTAATAAAAATGCTCAAGCATTCTCGTGCTGGAGTGCCCATGGAAGTTATGGGATTGATGCTAGGTGAAATTGTGGATGATTATCAAGTCAATGTAGTAGATGTGTTTGCAATGCCACAAAGTGGAACAAGTGTAAGTGTAGAATCTGTAGATCCTGTGTTTTAGCAAGATATGTTGGATCTGCTAGCTTAAACTGAAAGGAGAGAGAATGTCGTTGGATGGTATCATTCACATCCATCGTTTGGATGTTGGCTATCCTCTGTAGATCAAAATACGCAAATGAGGTAATAAAAAAGAAGAATATTGAAAGAACTTTCATGTTTTAAATAAAGGAAATGATAAAAGCACAGTCTAAAATACATAAATTACTTGGAACACTTGTGATTTTAGAGGAAAATTTGAGATAAAAAAAGGCATTTTCGCATAACAATTTAACTTCTTTTCATTTGAACAGTTTTGAGCGTCTGAACCCTCGTGCTGTTGCAGTAGTCATCGATCCTATTTAGAGTGTCCGCGGTAGAGTAGTCATCGATGGATTCAGATTAATAAATCCAACTGCTATCATGGGTGACAGATAAGCTAGATAAACCACAAGTGTCGAAGGAAATCTCATAAAGCCCAACATCGAAGCGCTCCTTCGAGGACTAGGATTGTAATATTATTCCATAAATATCGTCTTCAGAACAAATGATCTTGAAAACAAAATGCTCTCGGATCTGTACAAATAATCATGGAAAGATGCTCTGAAACTCTAATCTTCCACGAAGCACAGCGAATAAAACGTAAAAGCAATGAATGAAATGCTCAATCTCGCTAAACTCTACATGAAATCGATCGAAGACGAAATCAAATGCAAAGGACAAAATGAAGATAAATTAGCCATCAGAAATGTCGGAAAGATAGACCCGAAGAGACATCTCAGCAGCAATATCGAGGAAACAAGTGGATCAAATATCGCTTAGATCCTTGGAAATATGATTTCAACTCAAGCACTCTGATGGGAAAATGTAATTTCTTTTTCAAATTGAAAAAGCAAGAATATCATCAAATTTCTAGATTATTTCTCAATAAACGAAGAAAACAATAATAATACTCAACAATTACCTCTCTGTTTAGTAGAACTGTCACATGTATTTGATTTGCAAATTAATTTTTAAAGGTTTTTTTGAATCTAAAATGAATCTTCAATATTATGTTTTATTCAGTTGCTATTCCCTATCGAATATAGAAAATGATCACATCTTTAGAAATTAAAGATATTTAATGGGTTTTATTTGGTTGTTTAATAGCTTTTTTTAGTCCTTTTGAGCTCTGTTTTTATTATTTTTGTGATCTCATTTTAATGTTTTTAATGAGAGTATTTAAGGATACCAAGTTGAATTTGTTTCCATACCTACAAATGGTTTTGTGAAATTCACTTAAATATGTTGATTTTACAGTTAAAGATTTTGATTTTACAGTTCTAGTTTGAGTTTGTATTATTCAATTTGTCAGCAGGTTTGATTCGCGCAATTTTGTTAAAATCTTGTAATTTAGAGAGCTTTAAAGTGCTCCAATCTCCAACAGCTAGCTGTAAGTATATCAGGCGCGTGATTGAAATTCACTAAATTGAAAAGGAATTATTAAATAGCGTTTTTTTTTCTCTCACAAAATGAGTGTAATCTTGACAGAGAAGAAAGTCAAGAGGAAGAAATCCAAGCCTCGCTTTATCTCAGTTTAACCAGTAAGATCTTTTAGAGAAAGACTTGCGTATGATTAGAACTTCTAATCTTTCAGGATGGGTTAGTGTAGTTCATGAAGGAAGTGGGAGAGTACAAGTAGATACTTCGATCAATAGGAATGTATGATCTCTGTCAGAAATGGAGTTAAGACAAATCTTTGTTGATTCTCTTTTGAGCTAATTTATTTTATGTGCTTCTAAATAGAGTAAACACGTGATCAACAACGTAAAGAAGAATCTGAAGTTAGAAAGTAAGCCAAGCTTCTAAGAAAGAAAGAGAAAGAAGAAATGGGAGCAATTTGGTATGGCATGTAAGAGAAGCAAAAAGATCAAGAGAGATATCTTGAGCAGTTGGTAGGGGAGCAGCATGAAAACGAAACAAACAAAAAAATCTGTGGCTCTTAAGAGAAAAACCATGCATACCCAAATCAAGAAGATAATATAGAGAAAGATAAGTAATTGCGCTTAAATGAAACCAGAACAATAAATAAAGATGATGATAGAAATATTACCTAGAAAAATATGGAGTCACTGCTTATCCCAGAAAAAAATGCAATAAATGAAAGCAAAGAGGTAAGCTTGATAGAGAAAAATGATTTAAGTAACTAAAATGAGAATAACAATTAGTAAGTGAAATTGTTGAAGAACAGAAATAGCAATAATTCCAAAAAGATGACTAATTTGGTAAACAACTAATTGAGAGATATGTAATAGCTTAGAAGCTAAGAGTACTCAGAAGTTGAGGAGTTGTTAGCTGATCAGGAGCTGCCTTATTTGGAAATTGTTTCAGAGAATGATGGAAACTAAGAAATGAATATTCAAAATGGTTAAGATAAAAGTTTTAATAGTGAGAAAAATCTAGGAGTTGAAGAGAAAAGTTAATTTAAAGAGACGGACAAGATATATAATCAGTAAAGGGAACTACAATATGAAGAATTAGCAGGAGGAGAATAAATAATTAGTTAAAAGGATTCTTCTTCAAAATAACACAAGAGAATTAACTAAAATAAATAACAATAATCACAAACAACCCAAAAAATAAGTAAAATCAAGGAAAGAAACACAAATGCTGGTATGAATAATTCTTATCAATCTCAGGAGTTATAAAATGAATCAGAAAGAAGCACTTTATCACCTCCACAAAAGATTAATAAAATCAAGAAGAAAAAGAAGAAGAATCAGTGAGAGAGTAGGTTTATTAATAAAAAAGATTAAATTAATTATTTTGGTTCATTTTTAGTTCTTTTTTTTGTTTTGTTTTGCCATTGCCTATCTACTGTTTTCCTACAAGCTTTGCTTGTACAAACAAGAAAAAGTTTAAAAATAAAACTAAAGTTTAAGAATACCTATCCGTTTTAGTCAACTTACCAAACTCTTCTAAACATCATATTCTTCTTCACTCTCCAAAATAAAACAACTCTAAATTATTGTTCCTGGGGAAAATAATCCAAATATTTCTTTGCACATCAAAAATATTTTGGTCAAAATGAACAAAAAAAATAAAAAAATAAGTATTTTTCTGATTAAAGATTTCCCTCTCTGATGAGGTAATTTGAAAACTATCAGGGAGGGTGGGAATTTGATGGAAAAAGGACATCGAAGGTTCGATCAAAAGACTTTATGGAGAGAAACAAACATCAGACTCATCAGACACAGTCATCTAAAGAAGAAAAAGAAAAAAAGAAGGAAAGAAAAATATGTATTATTCAGATTAACAGCCATATTAGTAGTATGGTAGGATGTCTTAACCATCATTTACCCAGTAATAGATGACGAATCCTTCCGTAGCAAGAGGGAGGGTTGCTGCTAGTAATAAGTACTCCAAAATTTACGAGAGAGCTTTGCAAGATAAGGTAAAGTAGGTTATGTTTAGCCAGTAACACCAACAATTCCAAACGAATCCAAACATAACTAAACACACACCATCGTCAACCTCGATTTCGGGTAATATTTCAACATTGGAGTTGATTCAGTATGTGCTTAGAGAGCATGAACAAGAGAATCCTATGACAATGCAAACTCCAACTGCAGTCAAAAGTTCCTACACAATTTATGAAGATCTCAAGATTATTGTCAGTCTTTCCCAAGAAAGCAACATCAGTACAGGATCTTTCAAGCGACTCTCAGATGAGGGAATCGTCACAAGGACTTCCGATTCGATTAGATCGAGATATTAAGATTTTTTGAAGAATCTAACGAAAGAAGATTATCAGAATATAATCAGTTTTATTGAATAAAATGGACTCAGAGGATTTCTTGTGTTTGAGAAAAGCAATGACAATATCAGGATGCTCCATGCCATCTCTAAAACCGATCCGAGATTAATCTAACTGGAGAATAACAGCAATAGAATCTCAACTCCACTCCGTTCCCCAAGAATCCCCAAAAACAATGATCAAGATCAATCCAGACCAAGATCTCCTATGTTCCCTCCAAGCCCTTATGGAACAGGATCTTATTAATAGTACCCTCCCTTCCCACCACATTATCCAATGTATCCACCTTCGATGTACCCTCCCCACATGCAGTAATCGCCGTTAAGGTAAAATCAGTCTGCTAATCAATAATTATATGATAATGAAATCCAATAGTAATAATAATACTCTCAGCAAATGTATATGAATCCCTTTTTAATGAATCCATACGGTATGTACCCTCCAATGCAATAACAGTCGAGGCTTGGTAGTGATGAAGAACAAGGAGGAGCAGAGTAGGTATATTAAGTCCGACCAAGTGCTAAAAAGTCGAATGTTCAGCAAGGTGAGATAGATGAAGAAAAAGAAGAATTAGAGTAACTAATAGCTAATTTTTAGAAAAAAAGAAAATTAAATGAATCTTCAGTTAAATCAAGCCATAATGCTCTAAATAACTCTAAAAAACAGCAATAATCACATGAAAAGCAGAAACAGCAACCCTAATAATAGTAAAAGAATATTTAGAAGTAAGACAGAAACAATTCAATGAGGTTATCTCGGAATCCTGCCAAGTTTAGCAGCCATAATCAAGCACAACCGTCTATGATTCTTCAGTAACAACAACAACAACAACAGCAAAAGTCCTAGCACAAAGGGTAGAGACCTTCAATCAATAATCCTAAGGCTTTCCATGAAAATTCAACTTCTTCCCAAGGTGATAAAGCCCTCACAAAAGAAGTCTTCGACCTCATCAGCGATGAAGATAGAATCCCGGAATATCAATTCAATGAAATAATCGGATACGTCTCACAGCAAGTTAAATTACCCAAGGAGAAGCTAGTTGATTTTCTCGACTAATTGAGTGGCAGTTTCAAGGATTTAAATGTTTTCTTGTCAACGAACTAAGAGAATATGCTCTGGACAAAGGAGGAGGATGCTATTCTAGAAGGACTCAAGAGCATGGAATCTTCGGAATATAAACTTCTCACGAAACTTAAGGGCGTTTCTAGCATCAAGAAAAGGATTATCTATAATTCAATCAAACTCCCTTTTGTTGTTGTCTGAGATGCAGACATCTGCTCATGCTGCTGAAGCCACAGAAGCAGGGCAAGAAGCTCATAGACTGCCCTGCATTTGCTTTGATTAAGTCGTCCAAAACAATCAAATCAAAACTATTAAATGAATGTATTAACTATAAGTTCTATGTACATTCTTCTCTTTTATGAGTTGCTTCTGATTCCAGAATTTAAAATTATTGTAACCCTAAATAAATAGACATGCATGTAGTTGTTGTTGTTGACTAGCTTACGCAACCTCAAATATCTTGGGATGAAAATAAATGAATTCACTTCGTTTTGTTTTTCTGTTACCAAAATGAATAATTGAAGTTGTGTATCATTGACTAGAAGGGAGTTATTCAATTTGAAAGTAATCGATTTGGTACTTTGGGAGATACCATTTCTTCATGGCATATCCATAGAGATATCCGATTGGTATCGAAATCACTGTGAGAATGATCATAATTACAGAGAATGCATTTGACATTTGCATGTCACGAATAAAGCTCGTAAAATCTTCAATGCCTGAATATTGATTATACGGAAAGTATTGAAAAGCTTGGATGAAAAATGATATTATGAAGAATCCTAAGCATATTCGGAAATCATTCTGCATCGTAAGTTCACTACTATCGTGCTCAGATAAGTACTCTGGAATGATAATAGGGAAGACTAGTTTTTAAAAAAGAGAGAGAATTTAGACACAAATGCAAATAAACGATGTTTTAGTTTATCTTACAGAACGAAGCAGCTGCAACGATGGTATTCAACGAGAAGCAATCGTAACCCAAAAATAGGTAAAATGTTGGATTTTCAAGAAAGTAATTTAACACATTGCAGACAACAGTGATGGACACCAAGATATGAAAGATATCCTTGGCTTCTGAGTGATGCTGCATGAATTTAAAGAAAACAGCGAAGAGAAGAATCATGACTGCTTAGAAGAGAATCATATAAAAGCTAGAATACAAGACTTTTATAGATGGAGAATTCGTGTTCAAATAGACTAATGCGAACATAGCAAATCCACGAAGCAATTTTATGAAATAATTGAAATTTAAGCAGTTTTTGTTGTCTTTTTTGCAGGCTAAGATCAAGGTTTTATAATACTCAGCATCTTCTTTATTGTGCTAATCTCCTTGCTAAACTTGATTTCTGCTAAGGAGAACCCTCGTGATTATCAGTACAATGACATAGCAAGTACTCAAGATAACAGCCATTACGGTTACGTCAACAACTGCCGATCCGAAGATTCCACACAAATACGAAGGTGTTCCTGTTTGAATTAAGATCGAAAACGCCATGCCTATTTTCGACGAAGCCATCCAGTTTATTTCTGAAGGCTCTTCAATTACCTAATTGTTTTATCTTATTCTACTGCCACTAAGATTACTCTAAACTTCTTCTTCCTTTTCTTCCTGTGTAATTCTTTTCTTTTTCCCAGCCCTTTTGACCACCACCACGACAGTGAGCATATCGATAATCTCGCACTGATGCCACGTTTCTAAGATTGTTGTGACTACTACATTTACATAGGGATCAAATCCAAATATCATAAACAGCAAAGCGAATAGCCCGAATAAAAATATTCCTGCAATCCATGTTTTTCTGTATTTTCTTGGAAGATCCAGAAGCTTAACGCAATGGATGAACCAATCATAGAAAAGAAGGATTATTCCTTACGTTGGAACTCTGAAGAACCATTCCTAGCTGTCGAAATAGCAGTAGGCTCTGACTTAGGTTTGCTAACTTTAGTTAATGTTAACACTCACTCTGTTTGTTTAGATCACTTAGAGGAAGAGGATCTGTAGAAACAGTAGGAAAATGATCAATGGTTGTAAATAGCTTCTGCGCATTTGTTAGTTGCGTGTTCTACATCGACTAGAATCAAATTACACCCCCCAAAGTATTTGATAATTGATTCCCTATTATTGTATTGTTTAGTTGTTTGATTAATGGTTTAAATAGCTCATGATTTTGAAAGCTACAAAAAGATCGAGATTCAAGACAGTTTATTATCTGTTTGTCATTTTCTGCAAATTCTTAGTAAACATTATTGATGCAAATTGCTTATTGTTGTTGCTGTTCTCAGCACCTATTTTATAAATAATCTAATACAAATCTAGATGGATAACAACACAAAACAATTTAAAAAATACCACCTCAAAGATCTTAATCTAGCTATCTAAGTCCCTAATAATTGACCATCTTCCTTCTCCTAATCCATCTTAGGACATAAATCATAGGGATTGCTACAGAATTCAAGACAATACTGAATATAGTTGAGAATTTCTCACCGATTCCATCAAAGGAGAAGCTCATCAACTAAATAAACTGCGATAAAGCAAAGAATGCCAAGGATGCAAAATGTTGCTGCTGGAATTGAAGCACATTTGTTGGCAAATCAAAATAGTTTACCACCAGCAAAGGAACACCTTTCACAAAGCAAATCAAATATCATTCAATAGAAAAAAACTCCAAAAAAATGAATGGTAGTTTATGTTAAGAGTTGTTATTATACTTACAAGATGATAATGCAGAAATAATCGTCTAGAAGATTTGAAAGAAAATACTTTTCTCATAGTAATAAAGCAAAAAGAGATAGCTTGAGTTGAAGAATAATGATAAGATAATTATCGTGTTTAGGGTGTCTTCCAAAGTGAGTAACTTTACCATCACAGACACCATTAGTAGTAACAATAAATATAACTCAGAATAGATTCTCTAAGATGAAGTAAAATTTTAGCTAAAACCAGGTCCATTAGCGTTTAGGAAGGTTATTAAGAAACAAAGAAAATAACTGAGAAACAGTTCTTTGGAGGTTATGAGGTTATTAGAAGTCTTAGTTTGCGAGGATATTATCCAGAATTTATTTGACTAAGATTGGAAATTATCAGATTGCTGATCAGATTCATATTTGGATATCTTGTCATCTCCGGACTCAAGGATTTTAAACTGATATTGTAAGTAAGAGCGAGATAGAAACATAATAATGTAGCCTGCTAAAAGAGCTACTAAAACTTCGTAGGTTATTTAAAAGAAAAATGTAAATGATAAGAATGCCACAAAGATTGGACACGCCTGAAAAAAGCCATTCATAAATATAAAGAATTGCAGGTTGATAAACCCTCTGAGGATGAGTTACTTAATCGTGCTTCCTTGTTGACTGTGTTGAACAAAGAAAGTGAATGAATGGAATTGGGATTGGATAAGATAAATATGAAAGGGAAATAATACTTAAACAAAGCTGAAGTGATGTTGCAGAGTTGGAAAGTAATCCGTAGAGTAGGAATTATCAAGGAAATATACGCAGATTGCTGATAGCTGAGTAAAGATATTACACTCAACATAATCATTGAGATTTCAGAAAAAACACTCACAAATGGAAGTCGGTTAAGGCATCTTTTGATGGGAGTGTAGGATATGAGTGTAACTGCAATAAGCATGAGACGAAGCAGATTGAGTCCAACACTCATTGCGCAGATATTATGTTCATCATCTTCTTCATAATTTAGATCATCAGGACTTACTTACTTTGTTTGAGCTAATTGCAGAATTAACACTTCGAAACATTGGATCTACCACAATAACCACCAGATGCACACTCTTATTTTTTGGTTTGGTTGAGGTGCATTATGCGCAGGTTACTGTTACTCCTCTTCCTTCTATTTTTCTGATAATTCATCTTGTTTCTCTATCTCCTTTTCTTCTTCTTCTCCTTGTATTTATTGTGAAGACATTTTGATTTGGTAATCTCAGGTCATATGCGCAAATCTTAATATTATTATTAATACCTCCTGAATCAAAGCCCTCTCAGTATTTTCCCTACTTTACGCTCTTCTTCTACTCAAGAAAAATCCATTCTCAAATTTTAAAAAAAACTAATGAGTAAAAAAAATCTCCACACAATGAATATCTCATAAGCTAAAAATTTTATGTTTTAGATTCAATAGCTTTCATATGTATGCTATGTTGCAAAATGTTAACAAATCATAATCATAAAAGCTCCCTCTACAACAACACAGGTTACAGATGATGAAAATACCTTAATTCATTATTTACAAAATACAATAAATTGACTTTTTCATCAGACATTTCTAAATCGTTTCTGAATCTGTGAGCTGTCTCAGTAGATGAAATAGTTATAAACTGTTATCTGTGCGTATGCTTAATTCAAAATGGTTGAAACTCTTAATAACTAGGTTTAATTCTTTTCATAACATGTCTAAGGAAGTAAATCACTGGGATTGATACAGCATTCAAGACAACAGATTCTATATTGTAAGCTGCTGGATTTAATGAATAATCTGAGAACTACAGAAACTGTGTGAAATTAGATAAAGCAAAGAATGCCAACGATGTGAAGCACTAATGTTAGAATTGTTTAGCAGTTGTCTGCTAATCGAAGTAGTTCGCCACAAGCAACGGAATACCTAAATAAAATAAAAAAGAGAAAGAATGCAATACAACCTTCAAAAATGGATTCAAATAAATATGCTTACATGAAGCTAATGCAGCAATAATTGTCTGAAATACCCAAATGAACGCACTCTCTTGGTAGTTGGAAAACAAAAAGAGATTAAGCGAATTGAAAGCAACCAAAAAGACTATTATTGCGTTGAGTGTATCTTCTAAAGTCATAAGAGCGATCATGATTTAGAGTATTATCAAGAATGCTAAGAAGAAAGCAGGATAACACACTGAAACCAATGCAAAATTCTAGCCGAAAGCAGGTTCATTTGCATTCAAGTATATTATTACAAAAGAAAAGGAATAACTGAGTAAAACTTCTCTCCAGGCGATGCGTTTATCAGGAGAAGAAGAATAAGAATAAGGATTGATAAAAAGAATGCTTTGGATTATTGAATCACTTTGATTTGATTAAGATTGGATATTATCAGATTGGGAATTGGTATTATCCTTGGATATGATTCCCTCACCAGGCTCTACGATATCATATTTGTTTCTGAGGTAGAAGCGAGTGATAAACAGAATAATATAGGTGCCTAAGAGGGTTAGTAAAAGAAGGAAGGATATTTGAATGTTAACCTAATCTTGAATGGCTTTTGTAAATATATCGAATATTGGACATCCCTGCCAGATGCTATTCATGAAAATAAAGAATTAAAGGCTCAGAAACCCGCGGAGGAGGAGGTTAGTATGCTGGTTTCCTTCTTGACTGTGTTGAACAAAAAGAAAGAGAAATGAAAATATCATTTTTAGGGTGGTAATAAGAAAGTGGATAGTACCTAAACACAGCGGAAGTGATGTTGCAGAGTTGGAAGGTAATCCGTAGAGTAGGAAATATTATGGAGATATACGCAGATTGCTGTGAGGTGATCAACGACACTACAGTCAATGTAATCGTAATGATCTCAGAAAACACACCCAAATAGATATAACGAGCAAACAGGATTTTGATGGGAGTGTAGAATAATAATATTGTCGCGATAAGCATTAGACGGAGAAGATTAAGATATACACTAGTCCTACAGATGTTTTCATTTTCGGACAGATAACTAAAGTCATAATCATCAAAAGATGAAGATGAAGAAGATGAAGAAGAAGAATCATTGGAAGGGTACTAGATCAAGTAGCCTTGCGATAGCTACACAGCTAGAACTTCAAAGCATTGGATAAACCAAAGTATCCACCAGATGAGCACTCTTGTCTTTCTCTTTAGTTAAGGTGTATTCAACTCATGCTATTGAGACTACTCTTATTCTGGTGATTCCGCTAACTATACTATTTCCTCTTTTTCCTCCTCTTCTTCTTCTTTCCCTTGCTGTTATTGGTAAGACATTCTTGATTTGCTAATATATCAGATCATACGCGCAAATATTAATAATATTAATATTATTTCAAGAATCCCAAAAGCACTGTGTGCTCATCACGTAAAACCTTTGCCAGACTAAATAATACGAAAACTATTAAAAGAACTTGTTCTGCGATTTGGGGTTTATATTTCCCTATCCCAGAGATGGATTCTCACAAAGGGATTTATATTTTCAACATCATTTTAACCCCTTGTGAATCAAGTATTGTTTATGTGCTATGCTTATGATTGGGAGTGTTTTTAAACCAAAAATATGGCTGATTTGCTGTTAGCAAATCATATCAAAAAAGACGATGAACTCATTGTTAGTTCCTGAAGAGAGAATAAGTGATAATCCAAGCCGGCTCACATTCATAGCAAGCTTCTTAAATAATATTTTTAGTCCATTGAATCTGAACTAGAAGTGACAGATTCAGCTCACTGGATGTGATTGTTCTAAGCTTGCTTAGCATATCTTTTTACTGAATACAAGAAAGGTACATGGATAATATTATTCTTATCACTTTTATGAAGTGTCTATTGCCGACATTTCTCTTTTAATTTCTGTGCTTAGATTCTGTGATAATAAAATACTAATCATATTGGAATTTTTTATAAAATAATTATTATTATTATTATTATTATCATTCCCTGTGCATTTCGAATGGCTCCTTCAATCAGTAAAACCTCTCCTCCTTCATAAAAAGATCCAACCATCTACGAACAAGATCAGCATTCTCGAGATGAATCTTAGGATTTAAAAAGTAGCATGGAAAGAGTCAATGAAGCTGAAGAAAGTAAGGAATAATCGCAAAACAACAGCAGCAATGACTAGAATCAATTGTTGCGATCAAGGGTCAATGAAACAGCCAAAATGCAGAAAATGGAAGAATGCAATATACTTATTGCAGATATAAATGGTATTTCTTAATCCCCTCAGAAGACAAGCTCTAAATCTGCAGTGACAATTCCAATAGAATTCAAGGAAGACATCATCGTCTGTAAGCTTCAACGAACAACCAACAATTTTGGATATATTTTTAACTCTTTTTTGTTGATTCTTCTTTTTCCTTTCTTGAATTATCATATTCTCCCCATTAAAGGTATTTCCAATCTCCAGTTAATGCTCGAGAAACTCTACGATTCTGTTGGAGCACCTTCAGCTTCTCCTGAATTCGAATCCATGCTGGATAAATTAATCCTCACTGGAGTGGAAGTACTGAATCAATTCTCGGACATCTGCTAGCAAGCACGCAAGAATCTAGATTCGCTTAATTATTTCGCTTATTTAGAAGGCATGTAGATCCTCAATGAGTATTTCTGTGAAGTCTGCCATATTTGTGATAGCACATCTGCACCCGTTGTCTTCCGATATGATTATCAAATTGCTTCGAATGAGTTAATCATTGTGCATACTAAAATCTGTTTATTACTTGAGATGCTTTCAAATGCTGCTTCACTCAGTAAAACAGATATATTCTCAAAACCTTTAACGAATGAAACATCCGCTGAATGGGATTTACTCAATAAAAACATCGAAATCTTCTAGATCGCATAGCCTGAGAAAATAGCTAAGGCTACGCAGGAAATCATCAAGAAAGTTTTACTCGGAAATGCTATGGCAGCTAGAGGAGCAGAAAAAGAGAATCAAAAGAATATCCTTAGTCCAGCTGCGATTTATTACATTTGCAGACCAGAAGTAACATAACGAAAAGCGCAAATATTCTTTGCCTCACCGAATGAACGCACTGTGATTTAGGTAACGAGCGGAAAAAGGAGAAATACTTATGACTCATATTGGATATTGGGTTGATTTCTGTTTGTCTTTTGGATCTACTTTAGGTGCTAAACTTCGTGGATAAGATATTCCATTACCGTGCTGTCAAACTCTTACTTCCTTCCATCTCGTACAAGAACAAAATCTACATCGAACGCGGTGGTATTTCCTTTACCAGGGATTCTGTGCTGTCAGGACTACAGGATAATACGTTAAATACCATAACTCCAGTTAATGACCAAGCATCCTTCCCAATGTATAATCTGGACTCAACACAGGATTCATACTACTATTAGCTCTTCGAAAAGAACTAAAACAATCGGATTTCCGTAAGGGTTTTAGCTCCGGAACAGCTCAAGAGACCAGTGAATGGAAAAACCTCTAAATGGTTTAGTTCTGTGATTGTTCATCTTCATGGAGGAGGGTTTGTAGCAATGAGCACATGTTCTCATCAGATGTATAGCAGAAAATGGGTGAAATAAGTTAAAGCACCACTTTTCTCTATCGATTATGGGAAAGTAAGTAATCACAACAAAATCATAAAATAAATTGGAAAATCAGACAATTTACATATTGATAAATTGATTATCTTAACAACAGGCTCCAAAGCATCCATATCCTGAAGGCCTTGATGATTGCTTCCAAGTCTATCAATGGATCCTCAAGCATGTTCATAACATTTTCAGTAATAATCATTAGCTTAAATTAGTATTTGGAAATGCACCTGGTTAAACTTATTTTCTCTTTTTTTGAGAATAGACATAAAACCAGAGAGGATAGTCTTCGTGGGGGATTCTTCAGGAGGAAATTTCGTTGTTGCCTTGACGTAGTTGTGCATAAAATATGGAGTGAGACCTCCTTGTGGGATTGTACCAGTTTATCCATCTTTGAATCTCAATTTCAACTAATTTACACCAAGCATACTCTTATCTCTAGATGATCAACTTCTCCCTCCAATGTTTCTAAAAATCCTCCTTGGAGCTTATATTGACTCAACAGCACCTTTTGATGCTTCCAAAGATCCATTCCTCTCTCCTGTCGTTGTCTCCGATGAAGTAATTGACAATTTCTTTTACGTCTCTATTCTTCATTTGTTTCTTGCAAAAAACTAGATCCTAGAGCGCTTTCCACCAACTCGAATAGTCATTGGGACGATTGATTCTTTCAAGGACGATTGTTATCGATTCATTCTCAAATTACTGTAACTTTTGATTGAGTGTTAATACTAAAAATCATAGAATTTTCAATCTTAAATATTTTGGATTTTCTTTTATTGTTTTACAGTAAGAAAAACATTGATGGGAAGCTTACACTTTTAAATGATATGGTACATGGATTCCTCTGTTTTGATGCTCCTAGTGGGTTGAAGTATGCAGCTACTTGTGTCAAGATCTGTGGAGATCTCATTAGCAAACTCTTGAAGCAAGAATAAAGGAGAAAATCCTCAGCTGGAGGAATAACTATTTGAATTCATTTTTTCACATAAATATTGCCATTATCTTTTGATAATTTAAATATCTTTTGCCATGTATTTGAGAATATTGATTTGATTTCACTTTGTTTTTATGAATTAGTCGAAAATGATCTATTGTTGGGTTTATAACTTTGTCTTTGTGATCAATTCGGGTATTCTTAATATAAAAACCCAAGCGATTCTGTAATTAAATTTCTGTTGATTCTCGCAATTCTCCGCTTAATCAAATCGTCTATTTGCGAATAATATCACTTAAGTTTGTATATCTGATGGAGATTTTCGCTGATGAAGGGAGGAGAAATCCACAAGTTTTGAGTGATGGATTGTATGAAATGAATCTAGAGAAAGGGAAAACTACGCCTGTTGACAATAAAGATCAAATGGGAAACGCGCAGCAGCAAGAACAAAGCTGTGTGATTGATGAGTTCAAGAAGAAAGATATCGATGGTAAGGAATCTGAAAATAAAATAATCCGAAAGTTAGAGGAAGACTAGCGGTCAAAGATAGAGATATAAGAATAGGAAGCAAGAGAACTCGAAACGTATTAGAACCCAGCGAAAGCTATCTCAGAGTTGCAATTTATCAGTGAAGAAGACAAACAAGTCTTTGTTTCTTGTAAGTTCATTCTGGGAAAGAATAAAAACCTGATTATTTTTGTTTGATAATTAAAAAAGACAATTTGGTTACAGTCATTTTTTAATTTATTAAAAAAATAACTTCAATATTTGATTTCAATTTTTTTCATTGATTAGGCATCCAGAATGTGCAGATTCTCATGGAAGATATTCCTTTTGCAATGGCTAAGTTTACGTTGAAATAAGAATTGCAAAATATCTTAGGAGATGTACTTAAAACAGGTAATGCAATCCACTTTTAATTGAGATCTCTAGTGGTACTCTTGTAGACTCCTATTGGAGGTATTAGTCCTATATGTCCAGAGGAAGATCAATCCCCACCTTAGTTCATCAAAGGAACCGATAGATCTTCTGTCAATATGCCTGCAACGCTAACTACATTATGTTTATTGGACAAATTCATCTGTGAAATCATCGAAATATCCAAAGCGATTTAAATTCCTAAACCAATTAAAAAACTCAGCAGTTTTACTCATGATTTGATGATTGCATAGGCGAAGATGAATACCCTTGTTGAATTTCTACCAAATGTTGTAGCCTACAGTTAGTAAGACATTTTCGCAATAACTGACAGATCAGATTCATAAGAATGGCAGATGATCAATTAGCACCTTTCAATCATGTAAATTGCACCATCTGAAAAAATGAAAAAGGATTTTTCAAATATTGAAAAAGCTGTTCATCTAGGCAATGCAATGTACTCGAAAGGAAGAGAATGCTCTTCGGAGCCAGGAGAATGGTTTGTAAGGAATATTAGTGCACTTTATTATATATGTAGGCCTACAGTTACTCAGAGAAAAGCACATATATTCTTCTCAAAACCGGATCCAAAAACAGCGATAGGAGTAAGTTTTACAATTATGTTTCTCTTTTTGTCTTAATAGCGATCGTTTCGCTCTTGGAATAAAGGTATGGAACATGATGGATAAGACTTATATTTACGGTGCTGTGAAAATTGCTCTACCATCTATAAAATATTGCAAAAAGATTTTCCTTGATCGAGGAGGAATTGCCTTTACAAAGGAGAAAGTACTTCAAGGCATGCGAGACAACACTCTGAATAGCATAACACCTTATCCGATAGATGAAAGACTCCCTCTCGATGAACTAGATTCGGCATCTAATACTTATTATGGCAGACTCTTTAGGAAAGATAAATAAAGAATTAAAGTTAGAATTCTTGCTCATGAGCGATTAACTCGACCTATTTCAGGATTTGCATAAAAATGGCATACTTCTGTGGTGATTCATATGCATGGAGGAGGGTTTGTTGCGATGGGAACAAGATCGCATTAAATGTATTCGAGAAAATGGGCGAAATTACTGAAGGCTCCAATTTTCTCCATCGATTATGCTAAAGTAATATTGGCGGGAATATTGATAAAAACCAGTTAAAAGTGATGCTATTTTTTCTTAAAAAGGCTCCAGAACATGCCTATCCTGAAGGCCTTGATGATTGTTTTCAAGTTTACCAGTGGATACTCAAACATGCCCACAATGTTTTTAGTACGAGAAATTTTTTAAAAACTAAGAAAAAGCGAAATAAAATGTTGATGTCTAATTTCTTTTATCCTTTTTAACCCAGACATAAAACCTGAGAGAGTCGTGTTTGTTGGTGATTCTGCTGGTGGGAACTTTGTTGTTGCCTTGACAGCATTGTGTATAAAATACGGGATACGTCCACCAAACGGGATTGTTCCTGTGTATCCTGCCCTGAATTTAAATTTAAAGTCGTTCACACCGAGTTATCTACTTGCTTTGGAAGATCAGATCTTACCTCATATGTTCCTTAAAATGTGTTTGAACGCATATGTAGACAAAACTGAGCCATTTGATCCATCCACCGATCCGTTTTTATCTCCAATTTATGTCTCCAATGAAGTATGCTTTTGAAGATTTATCCCCTAGAAAATAATATTTTTTCACTGCATAATGTAGATCCTTTTGAGATTTCCGCCAGCGAGAATTGCAGTTGGAAATTGCGATCCATTCCATGATGAGTGCTATCGATTCCTCTTAAAGTTATTGTAAAACAACAATGGATCTATGAAAATATTGATACCTTTAAAAATAATGATTGCATTTGATTAAATCCATATCTTACATGCTAATTTTGGATCCAAACCTTGTTTTTTGTAACTCTAAACAAAGGTAACTCGGAAAAGATGCAAAACTAACAATATTTAATGATATGGGACATGGATTTCTTGGATTTGATGCTCCTGGTGGGATGAAATATGCCTCTAAATGCATTTTAGACTGCTGCGAATTCATTCGAGAACTACTAAATCCATCTGAATCAGACATGAAGAATAAAGAAATCAATTGAAGAAAGGATATGATAGATTTCCTGTTTTTAATAATTTAACAAAGCTATATTAAGCTAACAAAATGTACTCTCTTCTTTGGAGAAGATTGCTTATTCTCACTTTACACATTCTCAAATGAAAAGAATGCAATTAATTTGAAAATAACTAACTTATTCGCTGTTTTTTGTTGCTACTTTTATATTCCTTACGAAATGAAACATATTGCTACATAAGATAAAGATGGAATTGAAAAGAGATTCAATGAATAAAATAAATAATGAATGAAGTTGAGTTTTAGATGAGTGGCTGAGGGAATGAGAATTTATGCTTGAAGGGTTCAGATTGCAAACCAAGAGTGCTAGAGGATCTTAAAAATAAAAGAATAATCAAAGCTTACATAATTGGGAATTCTAAATTAACTTGAAATTTATTAAAATGAACATGAAAATGAGATTTATTGTTAAGTTACTTATGGTGCAGTAGGTCTTTCAGCTGGATGAGGTGATAAAAGCATTTTGATCATTGATTGTGCATTGGCTGAGATTGGGTGGGTATGAATGAACATTCCTTTCTTGATTTTCTTGAAGAGGTCAGTATCAGATATGCCCTTAAATGGGAATTTCCCTTGCAGCATCGCATACAGCAATATGCCCAAGGCCCATATGTCAGCCTTTTAACCCACATACTCTGTCTTCGAGACGATCTCAGGAGACATGTAGGAAGGAGTGCCACAAAATATCTTCAGCTTCTTGTCTTCACCAATGATTATTGAGAAACCGAAGTCGATGATTTTGATGTTGTTGTTGGAGTCCAGGAGGATGTTCTCTAGCTTTATGTCTCGGTGTACTACACTCATCTTGTGGCAATAGCACAATCCCTCCACGATCTGCTTGAATAAACGCTTGGCTTCTGCTTCTTCTAGTCTGCGCTCGTGGCAAGTCTTCAGGAAACTATGCAGACTGGCCTTCCCCACATACTCCATCCCAACAATGATTTACTGTGATTAAAGAAATAAAGAGAGTTTTAATCGAGAAATTTATAAAAATGCTAGCTTTTAGTAAAACTATTTCTTTTGAGCGTTGAATGAAGGTACATTGGATTTGTCTTCAAAGGCGAAGGGCATTTTGATGATGAAGGGGTGTTCCATTTTTCTTAAGATCGCAATTTCTCTTTTGACATTTCTTAACTTATGGGGATCAAGCAACACAAACCTCGGATAAATCTTAAGTGCATATCTAATTTGACTTTGCCTCTCAATCGCAAGCTTCACTGTCGCATAAGAGCCCTTTCCGATCTTTTCTTCTAATGTGATGCAATTAAACAATTAATAAACCAGAATAACTTTTATCAGATGATGGGGATAAAATGATTTGTTTTTCACTTCTTCTTTGAAAAGTAATATTTCCTTTAAATTCAATATTATCAAAATAATATCTCTTTTTTCCTTTCTCAATCATTTTAATTTTCTTAATGAGTGCTTGAACAATCAGTCTAAAATAATTTTCACCACATTAGTTCTAACAAAGAAGATTGCTGATCAAGCTAAACGAGATGATTTATCACAAGTTACAGTGTTAAAATTGAACCATTAACAGTGTTAAATACAACGAATCCTATGTATGATCTTGTTAGTTATTCCAATTTTATTAAAGTTAATTTCTAAAGATTACTTCACTCACTCTAATAATACTGCAAGCTTTTATTAATTAATAATCTTGCTGTTTGGCATTTAAAATGAATATTTCTCCAATAAAATAAGGATGCATTTTACGAATTCATTTTGTTTAAAAACATAAGGATACTTATGAAATGCAGATTATTATTTTGATTAGAACTTATAAGCTAATTAAAGCAAACAATAATAATATGGGATAATACGGTTAATTAAGGTTCTTATTTTGGTTAATAATCAAGATGCAAACCAAGAATGCTCTAATAACTAGTGCAAAACAAAGATTCATGATTAAAAAAAATATACCTGAAAAAGAAACTAATAAAATGAGTTTGATTTGTATTTTGTTCATTAATTTTTTACTTCTTATGCAGTCGGCCTGTCTGTTGGTTGTGGAGCTAAAAGAGATGAGATGATTGATTGTGCATTGGCTGAGACTGGGTGATTATGAATGAACACTCCTTTCTTGATTTTCTTGAAGAGGTCAGTATCAGATATGCCCTTAAATGGGAATTTCCCTTGCAGCATCGCATACAGCAATATGCCCAAGGCCCATATGTCAGCCTTTTAACCCACGTACTCTGTCTTCGAGACGATCTCAGGAGACATGTAGGAAGGAGTGCCACAAAATATCTTCAGCTTCTTGTCTTCACCAATGATTATTGAGAAACCGAAGTCGATGATTTTGATGTTGTTGTTGGAGTCCAGGAGGATGTTCTCTAGCTTTATGTCTCGGTGTACTACACTCATCTTGTGGCAATAGCACAATCCCTCCACGATCTGCTTGAATAAACGCTTGGCTTCTGCTTCTTCTAGTCTGCGCTCGTGGCAAGTCTTCAGGAAACTATGCAGACTGGCCTTCCCCACATACTCCATCCCAACAATGATTTACTGTGATTAAAGAAATAAAGAGAGTTTTAATCGAGAAATTTATAAAAATGCTAGCTTTTAGTAAAACTATTTCTTTTGAGCGTTGAATGAAGGTACATTGGATTTGTCTTCAAAGGCGAAGGGCATTTTGATGATGAAGGGGTGTTCCATTTTTCTTAAGATCGCAATTTCTCTTTTGACATTTCTTAACTTATGGGGATCAAGCAACACAAACCTCGGATAAATCTTAAGTGCATATCTAATTTGACTTTGCCTCTCAATCGCAAGCTTCACTGTCGCATAAGAGCCCTTTCCGATCTCCTATTCTAACTTAAATCTATTTATGTCAATATCATCAAACAACCTACCAGCATTCTAGTTCTATTGTAAAGCTGAAGTGCTCTAGATCTTACTATTACCAGCAATCGTTTTAACTAAGGTTTTATTTTTAATATTTTGATTTTGATTTTCTACCTAAATAGTGCAATTATCTACAGGTGTTTGCTAATTTGAAAGAAGCAAAGAAACAATTCTGTTATCAACAGTTGTTTTATTATTATTATTATTCTCATGATTCTTTCTTAGAATTGGCGTTCCATTCTTTGTCGTTAGCTCTGAAATATTTTAAGTGAAAAATAATTATCAGAAAATGTTCTTGAATTATTTAAAACAGCCAACCTCAAAAAATAAGGCCGTTGTTTCAATTTAAACTTCCCAGCAAAATTCAAATAATCCACTTGTTAATTACAATTATTGATATTATGTCTTGGGAGCAGTAGATCTGATATATTCAGAGTATGGAGTTCGATTTCCATGGGTTACTTGGATGTTTCTGTGAGCACTTAATTCATGTAATTGCGCTTGTCTGCTACTATTGGTTAATTCATTGTTTGGTTATGCTATTTTCTAGAATTCGGTGTGAGATGTCTAGTTTGCATAGGAGTGATAAATCTATTTGATATCGTTGATGAAGGTGCACCAACATGCCTAATCGATTGAGGTGTAGCTGCATGAGTGTACGTTTTTGGTCCCTTTACGGCAGTGCTTTGAAGTTAAACTTTAAGAGTTGTGTTTCCATTTTAATTTGGAGTTTTTGTATCTCCTAATTTTGCAGTGTCCCTTGATTTTGATAAGCTTTTCTATTGTGAAAACTAACAATTCACTGGGTTCTCATAGAACAACTAAGATGATTATTATTTCCCTCTTTCTGTCTGAGCACATCTAGGAACTCTATCAAGATTAAGATACCCATTACCATGAGGAGTATTTGGTGTATTTTTAGAATTTGGAGATCGTTCTATTGATAGACTGCTAAAATCATTGCAAGGACCAATGTCTTTACCATAAATATTACATTATTCCTAGCTGTTATTCATATTCCCTTAATTCATAGTATTTTAATAGAGATTACTGACATTTATCGTATTAAGACTTTGTTTATTGCTTTTATTACTCTGATTGTAACCTCTTTTCTCCTGCAACTTTAATCTATGTTGTGAAGGTTTGTTGTAGATGTTAGAAAGCCTTCGAGCAGGGCTGTTGGCTTTCTTAAATAACTCGGAATATTTCATATCAAGCTTAGATTAAACAGGTAAAGGTTAGTCAATGCATGGATTATTAGCAACCTAGGGAATTTCTAAATCTTTTTGGCTTTCAGTTCTCAAACGTTTCATTAGATTATCCTCGTAGCTCTGTGGTTTGGAGGAGTCATTAGATTAGTATTTATTCTGCTTTTGAATCAGTAATTTTAATTTGGATGGAGTCTTCTTGATCAAATCACTGGAATGCTGCGTGATGGTTTTATCACTTTGTTAAAAATATTATTAGTTATTTTCTTTGTTGCTGTGAATATCTGCAGTGTGCTTTTGAGAATTGCTGTTATTGGTATTCATAGTGATTCTAGAAGGATTCTTGGTGTTTATTTTCAACCCATAGCTGTCTGTTAATAGATTTCCTGGTTATCGCTTTAAAATTCACCCAACAAACCAAATGTTAAGAAAAAATTAGTTATCTCAAGCATATTTCTTCTTCTCACCTGCTGATGGGTTTGCGATGTCAAACTGGTATCCTAATTGATTGTCTTGTCTTTGATAACGTGCTCTATCTATCTCTGTTCTAAAACTAATCTGTGAGGTTAGTTCTTCTCTTTTTCTTCTTTTCTCTTTTAGGGCTCCAATATTTCCTGAATGTACCTCTCCTCTTCATAAGCTAATTCTAAGTGAATTAATTATGCAAATAAACAGATTAAAATCCTCTAAACTGAATGGAACTACTATTATTTTTTTGCATTTAGATTTTCTTTACCTTCATTAAATTGAAAATCAGTGGCAGATGAAACATAGAATTTTTCTTAGCTTTCTAAGCAATTCACACGGAAATTCTCGCCGAAATTCGTATCACTTTTGATTTAATATTCCTGTCCTTGCTGCTGAAGATTTTATCTACTATAGTAATTTACAATATGAGGCAGCTATGAGATGGAAAAGTCATTCAAGCTGCTATCTGTTTGATTATTGCAAGTGATTTAATTATCAAACTTATTGGTTTTCATATAATTGTTGTGACTAATCTCCATGGAAGGATCGCAGGGATAAATGCTAGTTTATTAAAAGTAATAGTAAGACTATTATTATTGCTATTCTGAGCCACCAGTGTGTATCTATTCTTCTATTGACATTGCGCCATCATATTAATCCATCGGAAATGATTGTGGACAATGATTATTGCCATGAAATACCTCAATTTTTCGTTTTAGCTAATCTGACAAAGGAAAAGAGGGGAAAACCTATTCTTAGAGTTCTTGATGATGTTCTTAGTGGATTACATGGTTGTTATTGTTATTATTATCCTCTAAACTTGAACCTGTTGCAGGTCTTGCTTCCAAGGTTGATTGATTCCTCACAAGTTAACTCATATTCTTCCCATTTGATTCCTCATTTTCCTGACGAATTGCAGAAGAATAAAGTCTTTAAGACTAAGACAAAGAATGCCTGAGTCTCTACACATGCAGCTACTCCTGATTCTTTTTAGACGCAATTCTTTCCTACAAGAAATAGTTTGATTTGATATATCGTTGATCAGCTGTGAACTTCTTCTGTTTATCATTGTTTTTATCTCCATTTCCGCTGAAGCATTTCTTAAAAGGAGATATGTTCATATGTTTTCCCGTCTTGATTAGTAAATCTTTTTGATATGTCCTCTGAAAATATTGCTATGCTTAGATGTTATTTTCTGAATGGCAACTGCCCTAAAAATAGCTTTTTGTTAGGTTTGGGCCTTATTTTTCTAATTCAATCTGTTAAAATACTAAAGAATTTAAATTAATAAGAAGATATGTTTGTTTGAAGAAATGTTTCCTTTTTTCCTTTTGGCTATCTATCTATCCGCTTGATTTCTTCAAAAAAATTGATCGCGTTGATTTCAAAATCTTAAAGTTTTTTAATAGATACAGTTTTTCAAATAATTTTCACCAATCTAAATAGAACTCTTTTAAAAGGAATACAGCTTCTTTTTTCATACCTAGAAGTTAACATTTCTAAGCTGCTGGCAGTTAGATAACAAAAATATTTTTTTTTGTTTTATCTTAAAATATTTTTAATAAAAAAATAAAATAAACAACCAAACTCTGTCTTTTCTTTGAGTAAAAACAATCAATTAGTTAAAACAAATCACTATTAATCTGATACATCACATGCTTATATAATCTGCTCATTCGAAATGTTGCATTCCTCTGATTACAAGGTTACATTGCTAAATCCATTAGTTTTCGTTTTATTCTTGTTGAGGTGCGACAGTGGAAATTTAAAGTTACATTAATTACAGGGCATGACTTTAGTAATTGACTCTTTTTCCTTTCTCTAGAGATCTACTTATAGCATCCTCTCTAACTCTAAATCTTTTTTTCTCTCAAGAGCCTTGGCATTTGCTTTTTCGCCAATCTACTGCATATTATAGCTCCTAGCTTAATCTTTCATTTCTTGAATCTGTGCATTGATATTGGCTTCATTCATTAATTGAATCTCATTATCTTCTTCTTGAATTTCTCTTAATCTCCTGTCCTCACAAATTTCCAGATTCTGCAAGTGTTTAAAACCAAAAATATTGAAGAATTATTCATAAAAACTCGTATTAAAATTTTCTAAATTCCAGGTTTTTACTTTTTAGTGTTCCTTGAATTTTTATTATTCTTTGATACTTTCAATTTGAGCACCAATATTCCTCGCTCTGGTGTCAGCTGCTAACTATCTTGCCTAGATTCAGGAAAATATTTATGCAAATTAACAACAAGGCTGATACAATTGTTTTTTTTTAAATATTTTTGCAATTTACCTTGGATTCTATTGATCTATTCATTTCCTCTTGATACCTGAAGAAAGATATTTCGTCTTCTTTCTTATTCATAGATATGCACTACTTTTCCTTTATCTGAGATTTCAAGCCATCAATATGGGCTTTATTAAAAATTCTCTTACGTTCTTCTTCCTCTTCGTCTCGTTGATTTGCCTCGAAAATCGCTTAATCCTATTATTCCTTGTACTGCTCTTATATTTCTTTCTCTCTTTTCTGCTTCCTGCATTTCAACTGTTAATAATAACGCATCTCTTATTGTATAATTTCCCTTTAGCTCTTTAACTATGCTACTTTTTCTTCCTTTTCTTTTTGAAGTGCTTCAAGTAATTATTTCTTGTTGCTTTCATCGATTTCTGATTATTTTTGCTTTTCACAAATTTCTTTCTGGTATTTGTCAATCAACTGCTGATTCAAATACTTAGCCATTTCTCTTTTCTTGAGGCATTCTGAGATCATTTAAGAAACTTCTTTAGAATGACCACACTCTTGAATTGCATCTTAAACTAGTTTATCATATAAATCTTATTTAGCCTTTTAGAGCTATTGTTAAAGTGCTTTTTTCACAATAATTTCTTTATTTTCACAGGAAACGCAGATTAAATTTCCATTGGAGGAAGAAGTTGAGTCATCTAAGGTATCCTATTTTTACCTTATCGAAGAAAAAAAATCCCTTGAGCAGCTCTCCATAGATTATTATTTTTATTTTTACAGATTACTGAGTTTTTCTTAGCTTTTTTTGCATTCAACTTGAGTTTTTTGAGGCTGGTGTGATTTTCCTTAACTTTATCCTTACTATTTCTATTTTAAGATCTGATTTGGTTAGCTTTCATAGCATTACAGTTATTTTTGCTATTATTTGGTATTATGTTTATCTAATTATCTGCAGTTTTAAGATGGATCCAATGAAGGTAGTGATTGATTAGAATTTTTATTATTCAAACAATCTGATTCTAAGTATTGAATCTCATCTTGATAATCTCCTTAATCTTAATTATACTTTGAAGAAGAATTTTTATTTTGTACCTAAGGAATATCATCAAACTCCTAATATCCATTACCTCTTTGCAATTCTTTTGCTGCTACTTTTTCTGGAATACCTTAAGGAACAGCAAATTCTCCTATCACAGAAGATTCTGTATATTTTTTACTTGTTATTTTCTTATTTTATTTCTTCTAGCAGATCTGTTCCACTTTTGGGATAATTGGAGAAGATTAAGTATTCTAACAATTATTGTTTTTGGATTATTTAGACATCCTGTAACTGTAAGGAGGCATTCTATTGAAGATATTTTCATAGGAAGAGAAAGGAATTGGTTATTTAAATGTAGTTTTACTTCTTAACCGAGAATCATATTAAAGTGGGATACACTTAGCAGCAATCATAGCCCTATAATTATTGAATGGTTTATGTAAATTCAAAAATTATTAACTTCTTTTATCTTAATATGATTTGAAATTCAACTAAGATAACTATTATTGTTAATATTCTTCTCCTTCTTCTTGCTGCTATCTATTGCAATTCTTACTTTGGAAATCAACGTTACTATCACTCTCATCAGCTTCCCTGCAATAATCAGAAGAATATCTAGAAGGTTTAGTCTTTGCTTTGAGACACATAGGAGGTATTTCTTTACACTGGTCTTCTGTATTCCTGACTGAAATATGATTGTTTCTCCATAGCTCTTCTTTATCAGATGATAAACAGCAAGAATCCTAATGCTAAATAAAAATTTCATGAGCAAAAGGGCAGATTATAAAAAATAAAAAATAAATAAAACAAAAAATGAAAAATTATTTAAATCTTAACTTGAAGAGAAGGCTAGTAGTAAACTCTAAGTGGTTTGGATGAGACAGGGCATTGAGAAAGGGTTTATCTCATGGAATGTTGAGTGTTGGTTTTCTAGTTCAAAGATTTAAAGAAATAATTTTTTTTTATATATATTAGCCTGTGAGAACTATCAGTACATTATCAAAATGATTTACATTTAACAAATTATTTTACTTTGTTTTTCCTTGAGTCTTCTTTGATTATTGTTATCTCTTTTTCTTGATAAATACATAATATTTCTTACAAATATTTTATCATAAAACGAGTTCTTGATAGACTGCGAAATTATTATAGATAGCTCTAGGGCTACCGACCTTAAAAGGAGTTTTTTCACTTCAGTTCTATTAACGGGGATGATAAATGAAGACATTATTTTTCACACATTTGCATATTTTATGAATAGCTAAATTAACCCCAAAAGAAAAAATGGATCAATTTCATACGAAAAATGAATCCATTTTTTCTTTTTAACAAGGGAAAAATTATATCATCTAAATACGAGAGCCTTAAAGAATTGTTAGAGATTACTATCCAAATTACCTTCTTTGATTCCACACTTGTACTCAAGTTGATTTAAATTTATATGGGACTTGGTTTTTGTTTTAAAATTACAGAATAATTTGTTAGAATTAAGCTGCAAAATGTCTTTTTGAGAATCAGAAATTTAATATTCTAATGAGAGTGCAGAAAGAGATACAAAAATCACTTCGCTAATAGAAGACTCAAAAGAACAATTAATTAAATAATTTTTGTAAATAATAGAACCAGTTCAAGATGAAGGAACATACTCAGAAAATAGCCATTAAAACTAATATGAGTTCTTAAAATCATACTCTGTGCAAAATATTATTAACAAATAGAAAGCATTTCATTTCTTCTTCTTCAACCATTTATTGATTTATTTTTTCAAGAGAGTGTTTCGAATGTCAAGATACAAGACTAACAAACAAGAAAAGGACATTGTGGTTTTGCAATATTTCCACATTTCCATTTGTGAGGGTTTCTTAATTTGGATCATCTGAACAACTTTT
>Ga0302271_10000571_pt1 | contig 36215 bp, 25 predicted proteins | sample III_Bog_N1_1_FD_198767 | JGI IMG/M metagenome (GOLD analysis project Ga0302271, IMG submission 198767) | Peat permafrost microbial communities from Stordalen Mire near Abisko, Sweden - III_Bog_N1_1 | ecosystem: Environmental > Terrestrial > Soil > Wetlands > Peat | place: Sweden: Abisko... | reverse complement strand
CCTCTCGACTTCTTATTGTTAATTAAATGTTCCAATTATTGAGACGAACGGGATAATAATTAAACAATATTCTAGAAATACATCGAACAAGCAAACCAAAAAGAGTATTATTTCCAGAGGTTTGAAGATCTCCCACACTCAAATAGGATAAATTGTACGCATTTATTAATAATCTCCGAAAAGGAAAAAGAGAGCAAAGAGCAAGCGAGGATTGACTAGTTCAACCAAATTCTAATTTATTGCTTCTAATAAGAAGATATTCGAAATTGTATTCTCAAATGAAAGTTTTGTTTGCTTTTTTTTTGAATTTAAGATCAATTTCAAATAGAAGAATAATTCAATAACTTCCCTTTGGTTTGGTAAAAGATTGTAAATAATTGAACAAATGAGAGCGTTTATGAAATGAAATGGAATGGGTTTTGTTGTATTGAAGGTAATTTATTTTTTCGAAAAAAGGATTAACAAATATAAAATGTATGTGCCTGAACAAACTGTTCAGATTACTTTATATAAATGAGTGATTCACATCAATCGTAGCAGGAGAGAGATTTAACTCTTTTGATACTGCTAACCAATTAATCAAGGAGATAAGAGTAGTTTCAATATGAAATTTATAGGGAATAAAAGATAAAAAGAATGATCTTACTATTCTTATTATTTGGTGATACTTTAAAAGGTTGCTGTTTTGAGAGACAGTCCGAAGATAAAAGAGTTAAAATATGAGGGTTTCTATAAAATTATTGAGATATTTTGGACTATGTTAGTGCTGTTTGCTGGAGAAGTGATAGAATTTGTGGAGTTGAAGATAGAATTTAGGGAATAAAATAGATGCTCCAATCAATTGATATTGGTGGAGTTACTGAACTATGGAGGAGTAGGAAGAATCAGTGGCTTGAAAGAATCATCCTGCATCCAAAACAAATAACTAAATTAGATATTAACTCAACTAGATATCCAATTTGAATTATTACCACTAAGGCAGTCATTACTCCAGATCTCTTGAAATGGGAAATCAGCTCGTTCCTGCCTTGCAGTCTCGCATAGCAAATTTAGCAAATCTAATAAAAAAATATAAGAAGATTAATTTTTTGGCGAATGGAAGAATCTAAGGAAATGAACTGACCTTTTCGCTACGAATGGTGTCCCATTTGTGGGCATTGAAGAACTCGTAGAAATGAATGATGTGCTTTGGATCAATAAAATTGATAAAGGCATATCCGATATTGCATCTGTTCTATGAAGATAATTAAAGTAAGCAACACAGTTCAACAAGAGTTATTCAAATAGATTTTTACCTAAAAATCCATGGGAAGATACACAAAATCGTAGCAACCCCTGAACTTGATATCGATGATCTTGATCAATTCTTGCTGGTTGTATCTGTTAGGGATGTTCCTCATCATAATTGTGCTGCGCTGGTCTTTTCCAGTGGAGATCTTATTCAAATCCACTTGGTTGTCTTATTTAGTATTTCCATTCTGATTTGCACTTCGCTGCTTTTTCATGCTCAAGGAGGAATACTCTATCTTGTTGAGTTGCTATTATTGTTGCTGTTGCTACTACTGGAAGAGCTGTTCAATGGTCTGCTGGTACTAGTAATCTTACTTCTAGAAATTGCTGGTTGGAGCTTGATAGAACATATTGGGCTGCTATTAGAACTACCCAAGGGCATATGAAGGCTATTGCTATTAAGGATGGGCAAAACTAGCATTTTCAGGTCGGACAAGATACTTCTACAGGATGGTCTGACCATCAAAAGCTTGTCCGTTTCTCGAAATCAGAGCAGTAAACAAATTCGATGAAGCTGATGGCGAGTGAGGAAGAGTTTCATTCACGTGGCTTGTAACTTCAGGCTCTTCGAATGAGAAAGGACTTGTCACAGGGGATTCTTTATTGGTAGCTTTTATCTCAGTTTTCTCAAAGACGCTTTGGATAAATGCTTGCTTGTGCGGATTGTAGATGTTACTTATGTCTTTAAGTTACTTTCTGAAGCCATAATTAAGTAGTTATTAGTTAGTATTAGAGCTGTATTAGCAGCTTTCAGAGAAATTATTAGCAAAGGGATTATTACTGTTTTTCTAGCTGAGAGGATAATAACTCAGAGGGTTTGGGGTTTAAAACTATTACTAATTTATGTAAAAATTAGATTCAAAAGGTTATTATTATTCTACGTCATCGATCTTTTAAGGAATGACAGAAGGCTTAGAAGTAGAAGGATAAGAGTTAGTTGGAAATGGAGCTGAAACACAAGAAGGTTACTACTGAGACAGCAACTAAGATGAGCACATAAAGGATGCTGATGACTTGTTTGATGGCTATTGAGCTATTTCAGAGCAAGATGGAACTTGTATGTTCTTCATAAGCTAGAAGACGAAAACATCCTCGTAGCTGGGGAAGAGATACCGATGCTAGGCAAAGAAGGCAGTTCGGTCACTGAGGAATTGCTGCTAGAAGAGTTAGACTTTTCTGAGAGAGCGTAAGTCAAAGAATCTCACAATTAGTCTATTGTTTTCAAGAAGGCACTCGATAACTTTGCCGAATTGCAACATGTACTCTACTACATAATTTTGGTTGAATAACTTGGAGTTGCTAATGAACTGTTAGAAAAGATATCAACGATCAACAAAAAGGAGAAGAGTTAAAATCAAGTATTTACAAGTGTATCGGCGAACCTGACATCAGATGAATCCATCAAAAATGACACTTGGAAGACTCCTCTTAGCTTGGAAAGAAAGGAGAACATCTTTCTAGCAGAACTTACGTCGAAGACGCTCACGATGGCATAACTGTTCAGATTAACAATTTTCATTACAATCCTCAAGTTTAATTTGAAAAATTATTGATTTACTTGCAGGTGGATAACTGGTGCTTGTCGATAGTGTGAATATCTCCGAGCTGCTTCAATTCACCGATCAAAGCATCGAAGCTTTCTAAATGAGTAGTTTAGAATCCTATCGTTCTTGAAGGCTTGCTGGACTACTAGCTGAGGTTCTGTAGAAGAAATCAAAACAGAAAATAAATCTATGAAATTCATATCAATAAAATGTGTTACACAAAGACAATTGGAGGGAGTTATTTATTAGCTGTTGTTATTGTTGTTGAGTGCTATTTCAGGAAGATATTATTGGAAAGTACTCGTTTAGATGTGATTGTCATTGGATATTAAGTTAGTCACATGACGGGGAGTGGGTTAGCCAAAGAGTGTGTGGTATTCTGATCTTGAGAAGGAGTCTCTTGGATCGTCATTCTGTTTGGGAGATTCAAGAGTGGTTAAGTTGGACCCAGCGTTGGTGTCTGAGTAGCTGTCATCTAGCCTCATTTTGGATCTGTTCAAAAGTAAAACAACATGACGATTTATTTGGAATAGAGCGAGATTAAGAGCAACATGTCCAAGCATCAGCATACTTTGGAGTGTGCTCTTGTAAAAAGAGATTGAAAAGGAACTCAAAATGGCTCAAAATAGAAAATAATGGAATTACTAAACATGGGCTTTGAGATTAGAAACTGATTTCGCTTGGAGGAGCTGTTTCTATGAGAGATCAGAATCGGGGCATTTAAAAGCTGGGACATGCTGACAAGTCTGATGCGATTGAGAGTCTAAGCACGATGCAGATTTCGAAGGAGACTGTTTGCTAACAGTGGCGTCAATGAGCTTGAGGTACTCATGGAGATCATCGTCTAACTAGGCATCCATCATTGAGTGAGACTTGATGGGCGTATTTCAGGAGGATAATTGAGTTATTTGATTTTTGGCGAAATTAATTATGTTTTAGATATTTGGGTGTTTCGGATGCGTTGTTTCTGCAGCTGGGGGGGGGATAAGACGGCCATCAGATGGAAGGTCTTTAATGAATTTGAATGACTCAAAGTGCTCGTTTTGAATACTTCTGACATTCAAACAGCTATTTACCATTTGAATATCTGGATTTGCAGAACGCCCTTGGATATTTTTGAAATACTATCTTTTCATTCAAAAATAACTCATTATGCGTTCATTTAATACTTTCAAAGAATCAACTCTTCTAACTCATCCCTCCATTCTCTAATATTGCACAAATTAACAAAATTTAAACTATTTCTATTAGTCCTCTAAATATTTAAGTTCTTTTCTGTTAAATCAGCATATCTTTTTTCTGCAATGACGCAGCAATTTGCCATTAAGATTTTGAAATCATTTTTGAAATTAAAGTGAAAATCATAGGGTCTGACATTCAAACTTCGAATGCGTTTAATAATCATATTTTCCCGTCCACCAAATATTTAAACGATGGTGCTTCAATCTATTAGTGTTCCTTTCTTAGCGAAGTTAAAATCTTGATTCGAATGCTGGACTGGATCAGACCTTGAGAGAGAGTAATCCAGCAAAAATAACGAACAAAAACTAGTTTTAATAAATGATGAATAATTATCAATTTAGTATTCAATATTAAGACATTTCTCCCTCTGATGCAGGAGTTCTTTCTGCTAAAGTTGCTTGTGGGTTCAGTTGAGATTCGAAATGACTAGGAAAAACTGAAAATTATCAATAGTAGGCAGTCATATTAATATCTTTAGGTTTTCTGCTATTTTCACAAAATATCAGACTTGAGATATCTTTGCTGATAAATATCTTAGAATTACCTGGATGAAAATCATCATCACTTCTAGAAAGTCATTTAATAAAAGACTAGATATTACAAGCCTGTCACTAGAAGAATCATAAGAATTCAATGATGAGGTAATATTCCGAAATAATTAGTTTTTCTGACTATAAGATGATCCTTGGAGGATGTTCAGATTATTGGTTACCGAACTAAAAGGAATGTATGGTCTTAGCAAAGAATAATGAAAATAAGTAAAATTTAGAACTGGCAGTGCTAAATGAAGGGAATTGCATTCAGAAATAACTCCAATACGGTCGCATGCTGAATCAGAATATTGTTGCTTCTCTTCCAGCGTGGGGAAGGCCTAATTCAAATGAGGACATACAAACTAGGACTATTCGCAAATCAGTGACGAAACAGTTTATTGATTTTACCACAGTTTCCAATAACTGAATCTTAATATCCGATTCAAAAGATACCCCTTTCAGATAAATGACGTTTCCCACTGGAAATCGCACTCGCTGAGACCTCTCGTTTTCACCAACTTCAAATGGACATAACTACTCTCAAAGAGCTTATAATATTTAACAGAAAAGAGAACACTAACGTTTATTTAATCCAAAGAAGATCAGCCCATCAAGATCCTTCCTTATGTTGCGCACTTTCATCAAGTACGGATTCACTAAGCGAGCTGTTTCAAACGCTCCTATTTCCCTATCTTATGCCCATGGTGTGTCAAATCTTCCCTTGGCCTACATAACTATCGGAGAGAAGCTCAGAGACTAAGCCTATAAATTCTCTGATAACCCTGCAGTGATATCCTAGCATCAGAATGTTCAGTTGTCCTACTCAGAGCTCTATCGTAGGTGTGAAGTTATTGCTGCAAGTCTGCTCTCTCTAGGACTCAAGAAAGGAGACAGAATAGGTATTTACTCTCCTAATAATTTCGAGTGGATCCTTGTGTAATATGCTGCATCAATGGCTGACTTGATCCTTGTCAACATCAACCCAGCCTACCAAGAGCATGAATTAGAATACTGTCTCAAGAAAGGTATTTTTTGTTGTTAAACTCATTATTTTCCCACACGATTCATTTAAAAATGTTTCTTTAGTTGGCGTGAAGGCGATTGTGATGGCTGCACATCACAGAAAGAGCGACTACATAGCATTTATCAACAATCTAGTCCCTGAACTCAAGACCTCCACCATAGGGAGCCTGAAGAGTGCAAGACTTCCCGATTTGAAGCATGTCATCAGAATAGACAACGAGCAGACACCAGGAATGATGAATTTCGCAAGTCTATCGTAGATTGCCAGCAACAAAGATTTCGCTAAGCTACACTCGACTATGCGTATTGCGGAGCCTGACGATGCCACTAACATTTAGTTTACTTCAGGCACCACAGGAAACCCAAAGGGAGCTACTCTTACTCACTTTAACATCCTCAACAACGGGCGTCTTCTGAGTAATATTACTTGACTATTAACAGAGATTGAAAGAAAAGATAATGGTTTTTGCAGGTCATAGATTAGGACTGAACAAAGATGACAAACTATGCTTATGTGTGCCTCTGTATCACTGTTTTGGAATGGTCATGGGTAACCTAGCAGCCATGAATACAGGAGCAACGATTGTTCTACCAAGCGATTCATTCAGTTCTAAATTAGCAATGGAAGCTACCACAAAGTATAAATGTACAACCATGTATGGTGTGCCTACTATGTTCTATGAGATTGTCAAAGAGTATGAAGCTAATCCCTCTCAATACGATAAAAGCTCTCTCAAAAAAGGAATCATGGCTGGTGCTCTTTGCCCAGAATCTCTCATGACGAAGCTCATTCATGACTGGGGTATGACTGATCTGCAAATTGCCTACGGAATGACTGAAACTTCTCCTATTTCGTTTTAGACAGAAAGTTCAGATAGCATCTTAGATAAATGTACGACTGTTGGAAGAATATATCCACACACAGAGGTGAAGATCATTAATAGTCACAGCAAGGTTGTTGAAAGGGGGTAAACTGGTGAGCTTTGCGTGAGAGGCTACTCAGTTATGGAAAAGTATTGGGCTGACAGAAAGAACACCTCAAAGACAATCGATCAAGATCAATGGCTGAGATCAGGAGATCTTGCGACAATGGATGAGCGAGGGTATGTTAAGATCGTAGGAAGAATCAAAGAAATGATCATCAGAGGAGGAGAAAACATCTATCCTAAGTAAATTATTTTCATTTGAGTACAATCTAATTTACTAATACTTATTTTATTTATGTTATTAGGGAAATTGAAGAATTCCTAAGAACTCATCCTAGTATTATGGATGTTTAAGTAGTGAGCGTGCCAAATGAGAAATACGGAGAAGAGACATTCGCTTTGATTAGACTCAAAGAAGGCAAAGAACTTCAATCTTAAGATGTTTTAACTTTCTGCAAGGGATAAATTGCCCATTTCAAAGTTTCAAAGTATGTGAAGTTCGTTGATTCATTCCCAATGACAATCACAGGTAAACCACAGAAATTCAAAATGGTGGAGGCTATTAAGACAGAAACAGGATTCGACGTTGAGAAACTGTTACCTTACCAAATCAGAACTTATTGAAACAACTTAAGAACTTAATAATTTATGAATTAAAACTGTAACTAACTCTAAATAATATCTGTATGAAATGCTGCTGTGAGAGGCTGCTAGCATGTGTTTTATATTGATTTTACACTGATTTAATCCTCGCTTTATTTTTGAGAAAATCAATAGCCCGCCTTTTTTAGCTATTGGTTGGCTTCGTTCTCATTCATTTGGTTAAATTTCAGCCACTCAAATTCTCAACTTCAAAAGTGAATTCTTCCCTTTGAATAATTTATCAATTCTTAGATTTCAGAACTTTCAATGAAAATGTATTAATTAGTATACAAAGCATAAGTGCCCTTAAGATCCAATGTTAAGATCACAAAAAGAAAGTAATAATCAGAATTTTCAAATAGTTTTAATCTTTTTTGTGAATTAAGATATTCAATTTTGATGCATTAAACTTAAACCACATGACAACCGTATTTTCATTGAAAAGGACTAGGATTTTTCGCATCAAAGTGACGTTGATATTGCTTTTAATTTGATCTCCAAATCTCTTGGTGTGACCTTCTTTTTGGATTCAAATAAAGACTATTTACAAGATAAATGACGTTGTTGGTAGGCTTTTGCGCTAATCTGCTTCCGTTGCTAATTATTCTTACTTTATAAATCAGAATTACGAATCTAAAGATTAATCAGAAATAAAATTGAAACAATAGAGAAACAAAACATAGGTAAACAAGATCAACCATGATACGCACATTCATCAAGTACGGATTCACTAAGCGAGCTATCTCCAACGCTCCTATTTCTCTCTCTTATGTTCACGGTGTGTCCAATATCCCGCTATCCTACGTGACTATTGGAGAAAAGCTAAGAGACCAGGCTTATAAGTTCTCAGACAACATCGCAGCCATATCACACCACTAGAATGTCATACTGACTTACTCTGAGCTCTACAGATAGTGCGAATTAGTCGCAGCAAGTCTACTATCCCTAGGATTGAAAAAGGGTGATCGCATTGGCATTTACTCCCCTAATAATTACCAATGGATTCTCATTCAGTACGCCGCCTCCATGGCTGATCTCATTCTTGTCAATATCAATCCAGCCTACCAAGAACATGAGTTAGAGTACTGTCTCAAGAAAGGTACAATTAGCATTGATTTGTAGTATTCAGACTCATAATCTAATTGTTGATGTTTTATGAAGTTGGTGTGAAAGCGATCGTGATGGCTGCTCATCACAGAAAGAGTGATTATGTTGCATTTATGAATAATATCGTGCCTGAACTCAAGACAGCAACAATAGGCAGTCTTAAGAGCGCAAAGCTACCTGACTTGAAATACGTTGTCAGGATAGATGATGAGCTAACTCCAGGCATGCTCAACTTTAAGAATCTGCTGCAGATAGCCACCGAAAAGGATTTTTCAAAGCTGCACTCGATTATGCGCAGTACTGAACCCGACGATGCTACGAATATTTAATTTACGTCTGGCACCACAGGAAATCCAAAGGGAGCAACGCTCACTCATTTTAATATCCTTAACAATGGGCGTTTTATTGGTAATAATATACAGATTATTTGAAAATAAACAATATTAATTGGTTTGTTGTTTTTATTAAAGGCAATAGACTTGGATTGAATAAAACTGACAAAATTTGCTTATCAGTACCCCTCTACCATTGTTTCGGAATGGTCTTAGGAAATCTGGCAAGTCTAAATGCAGCCGCAGCTGTTGTCCTACCGAGCGAGTCCTTTAGCGCTAAACTTTCGATGGAAGCTACTTCAAAATATAAATGCACAACCATGTATGGAGTGCCTACTATGTTTTACGAGTACATTAGAGAATATGAGTTGAATCCTGCTGCTTATGACAGATCTTCTCTCAAGAAAGGAATCATGGCAGGTGCACTTTGCCCAGAATCCCTTATGACAAAGCTCATTCATGATTGGGGCATGACTGATTTATAGATTTCTTATGGAATGACAGAAACATCTCCAATCTCTTTCTAGACAGATAGTTCAGACAGTATTATCGATAAATGCACAACAGTAGGGAAGATATTACCTCACATAGAAGTGAAGATTATCAACAGTCACAGTAAGGTTGTTGAAAGAGGATAAACTGGAGAACTTTGCGTAAGAGGATATTGCGTTATGGAGAAGTATTGGGCTGACAGAAAGAACACCTCAAAGACAATCGATCAAGATCAATGGCTGAGATCAGGAGATCTTGCAACAATGGATGAACGAGGGTATGTTAAGATCGTAGGAAGAATCAAAGAAATGATCATCAGAGGAGGAGAAAACATCTATCCTAAGTACAAATCAAAATTTACAAGAAATATCAAGACAATTACTGATTTTATTATGTGTGTTTTCAAAGGGAAATCGAAGAATTCCTTAGATCCCATCCCAGCATTAGCGATATTTAAGTAGTGAGCGTGCCGAATGAGAAATACGGGGAAGAGACGTTCGCTCTGATTAGGCTTAAGGAAGGAAAGGCGATGGAACCCTCAGAAGTATTAACCTTCTGTAAGGGATAGATTGCCCATTATAAGGTGCCAAAGTATGTGAAATTCGTTGATTCGTTCCCATTGACAATCACAGGGAAACCACAAAAATTCAAAATGGTCGAGGCTATTAAGACAGAAACAGGATTCGACTTGAAGAAACTTGAAACTTATCAAATTAGAACATATTGAATTCGTATAAAAGCTCTAATATTTGTATTATTTATATTTTGGATCCATCGTGATTCAGATGAGTTTGTTTTATCGAATTCTCTAGTTGATTTGAATATTAGAAAATCAAATCAGTCAGGCCTTCAGATTTAAATAGCTAAGGAGGGATTACAATATTTACATAAGTAGATGAGATATTTTTTAAAATACGTTTTTGTTCTGACTATTTACCTACTTCTAAATGGGGGGTAAACAACAATTTAGGAGTTATTAAGCATGATTAATTATTACAAGAAAATAATAATAATAGAAAAGGGTAACAGCTACTCCTAGAAGTTATTGCTTTATTCAGCAACTAACAATACTTCATAGCTAAGTCTATTCATCTCAAATTGTTGGCATTCAATAAATAACTTCATTTTATTAACTGAACTGAATTTCACCCAGCAGCAACATGGAAAACATTGATTAATAAAAAGATAACCAGAAAGGATCTACAGAGCCTTCAAAAGACATTGATCCTAACTAAAAATAAACTGATGAAGCAGGGGATGTAAAGTCAAAGAAAACAGTTGGATTCACAGAGAATGCAGGGAAAGAACATTCTGACTAAAGCAGCAACAGCGATAATGAAGAAGAAGGAGAAGAAGAAAAGGATAAGGAGAATGAACATCAAATAGAGCTGCCAGTGAAGCCTAAAGTGAGTGTTTAGGATGAGATATAGATTGCTGTGAAAGAAATTGAGAAAAGGAATTCAGTCAAAAGACCTTCTGCTTTTTTTCATCCCAAGTTCACAGAGTTGGCTGATGGTGAGAATAGCAAGGACGAATCGGCATAAGATAAAACAGAAGAAGTATAAAAACAATAGGAAGCTACAACAGGATAAGAAACTAACCAGTAAGAGAATGGGTCTCAAGAAGAAAGTAAATTACCAATAAGACCATAATTCGGTGTGCAAGAAGAAATCAAGAGTGTTGTTCGTGATATCGAAAAGAAGCGATCCATCAAAAGACAATCGACTTTCTCATAGATTGCAAAGGAAAAATAGCATGAAGAAGATGAAGAAAACTAAGAGTAATCAGAACATAAAGAAGAATCATTAGAACAACAAGTTAAGCTTCCAGAAAGGCCTAAAGTCAGTGTTCAAGATGAAATCGTAAATGTTGTGAGAGATATCGAGAAGAAGCGATCGATGAAGAGACAATCAACTTTCTCTTAAGTTGCTGCGATGAAAATAGAGAAAAACGAAGAGAGCAGTTCTGAAGAGGATTCAGACGATGAATCATAGACAAATAAAGAAAATAATGCAGATGTTCTGAATAAATTAGAGTCTGAGCGAAGGAAAAGTGGGAAGCCTAATGCGTTGTAGGAGGTGATTACACTAAATGAGTAAATAGGAAAGAAGAGAGACTCAAGAAGGAAGTCTAATTTCGCACTTTTAGGATAACCTCGTTTGGAGACCGCCATCGATAATGCAGAAGAGAAGAAATCTAATGAATAATAGCTAGGAGAAAAACCAACTGAATAAATGGCTAAACTAGCAGAAGATCATCAAGATGAAGAAGAATCAGTTAAGCTCTAAGAAGCTGAAGAAGAAAGTTAGTTGCTTACTCAGCATCAGCAGGATGAGACTGTTTTGTAGAGACAAAAGAAGAAGAAAAATATCATGGATTACAAGGAGGTAAATCATTCATTATTTGGGAATAACATTTGCTGAATATGAAATTGTTGACAAATGTAGGTTGAGAAGGGACAAGAGACAGAGAAAGAAGCATAACAATAGCAGCCGGGAGAAAGAAAGATGATTTTCTTTAAGGATTCAACTGCTAGTCACAACAAAAAGGTTATTCATCCAACTTCAAAGACAAATCAGCAGCAGCAGCAGCAGCAACAAGGCAGCTCCCAAAAAGAAGAATAAGATAAGCTCATTGGCAATAAGAGTAATATCTCTTAAACAGAAAGCATTGTTGTTGTCCAGCAAGACAGAAGTACTAGCAGCAGAAGCAGCAACAACAACAACAACAATAATAATATCATAAATAACCAACAGAGACAACTGTAAAAGCCACTAGTAGCCGTCAAGGAGAAGAAACCAGAGAGAAGAGATGTACAATTCTTATTCAACATTGATTGATAGCTTTAAAGTTTTATGTTGGGATAGGAGTTCGCTTTGCAACGGAAGCTAGAGTATCTGACTGCGAAGCAAGCCAAGACTGATATCGTACTCAAAAAAGATGTTGTTTCTCACAAGAAGTTCATGGCTGTATAGCTGAGTAAGGAGATCAAAGTCAGAGAAGCCAACAAAAAGAAGAGAGAGTTAGAAGCAATGCTTGCTTAGTTAAACCATGAAATAGAGTTCATGAGATAGGCTGATCCCGACTACGAGTCTCTCAGCTAAATGAAACAGGAGCAATAACGCTTGAAAGACGAAAATAAAGCAAGATACATGAGTTCAGTGCTCAACTCCTCAAGGCAATCCGAACGACGTCTGCTCCAACCAAGCAGAATAGCCTCACCTCACCCCTAGAGCAAGCCTAAATATGATTCAATTCTTCCTCCTATTAAGACTCCCCACCAATTCCAAGAAATGGTGAAAGTTTCTGATAACAAGTAAGCTAAGCAGGAAGCTAGCTCTTTCGTTCAGAAAATGCTCAGAGACAAAGAACTAAAACAGAAGAAGAGAGGAGATGAGCTGGCTTCAAAGAACGACCACATACAAAGGGAGTAATCATCCAATGTTATAAGCTAAGTTTAATACGTTAGTTAGCACAATCCAATCTAATTATCATATACTGAATATATTTGATTCTTCGATAGGGTGGAGATACGTAGGATCTAGAATGAGCGGTTCCATGAAAAGTAGATTCTGGAGAGGAGACAGGAGATTCTGCACAAAAAGCAAAAATACGAGCAAAGTAAATCAGAGCAACAAAAGCTGATCTTGGCTTCGAAAAATTTTGTGAAGGATCTCAACAGACTAGGTCCAGGCTCGGTTTCCTAAGCCTACGCCAGCTAAGTAGGACAGATAGACGAACAACATAAATTCGGTCCTTATGTGACTCCTGAGCTCGATGCATACAAATTAGGATTGAAGGAGATACGCAAGCTGAGTAAAGCAGATTTCAACGGAGGAGGCTCTGTTGTTTATCTTGCCAACAACAAAGGAAAGGACAACTCGCACTTGAAGAAACTCTTAGAGGAAAATCAAATCAATAGAGACAGAGAACTTCTACTGCTCTAAAACAGAAGCGATATCTATCTGTAAGGATAATTCAAGGAAAGTTATTTCGAATTTATTTATTATTCCATTTTTTGATGAAACAGAAATAACAAGGATAAAGGCTCAATAGGATCAATTCAATAGTAACAAAGGTAGTAATAGCAATTGCATCTGCAATAAAAGCAACAAGATGAATCATAAAAAATAGAAATCACTCCAAATTAAATTCAGAATCAACAAGTAGCTGAAGACAACAATATTGATAAATATCAAGAATTAGAACAGTAGAGAAGAGATAATAAGGATATTAAAAATGATTAAGAAGATGATGAAAGGGAAGAAAATAATTACAAAGAGGATCATTCATAGTAGAAAAATGAATAATAAGATAATGCAGTTGAAATCAAGGAAGGAATGGATTGAAATGACTCAAAAGAAAGAAAAACCAATGACCTTCAGTAACAAGAAGAATCCAATTAAATTGGGGAAGTAACAAATTAAAAACTAAAAAGAAACAACGTATTCTTGCAAATATTTCTATCTGAGTTAGATGTGCTTTATGTGTTGTTCTAATTTCTGCGTGTTTCTCCTTACATGCAGATGCCTTATTATGTTTGCAAACATTTAATTACTAATCTAAGTGTGTTAGGGTTGATTGGGAGAGATAATTTAAACGATTTGCAACTAAATAATGCATCCTGAAAGAATGGTCGAGTATCGTTTCGGCAAAGAGAAGATTTTGATTGCTGTCAAGAAGAAAACAAACACCCTGGGCAGATATATAGTTTATCTAATTTCTCTTAAACAAAAAAGTGACAGCCATTGCGGAGATATTAACAAATTGAGATTTATTGACTGAAAAGTAGCTTGCTATGGAAGACGAAGAAGATTAAGCAGTTGAAAGTCCAAGGGAGGAACCCTTGTTGGAGGATAAAAAGGAATAGAAGAAAGGGGGAATTGTTAAGAGGAAAACATCTGTGAATAAACGAAGTGGAGCTTCTTCACTTCCAGCTGCAAAGGTAGACATATGGCAGCGAAACGAAATGGAGAAGCATCGCAAAATGAAGGAAGCCAACCTCAAAAGAGCCAAGTAAGTACTTTCGTGTTCCTGATATCAGCATGAAGTAGAATAATGCTCTCAAGTAATGTGATTATTTAATGAATCGATTTGCATTTGTGTAACAAAGGGAGACATCATTGAAGGAGAAGAATTAATAGGAGAAGGAAGAACAAGACCAAAAAGATGCGCTTAAGAGGTACAAAGATGAAAGAAAAGAAGCTTATGAGAAATATCTCAGAGCGAACAACAAAAAGAATGAAGAAAACTACTTGCGATAGAAGCCACCTGTTCAAAATGCGTACAACAAAGTCAATGTCTAGATGAAAGAGAATATTGAAGAGAATCCTGAGGAGGTATCAGATGCTGAGAAGCTAAACCAAAAGAAATCGAAGAGACAGTGGATGCCGAGACCAGTGCCGCTAGATAACGCAGAATAGCATCTAAGAGAGCAGCAGATCGAGAAAGAACTTTATGAAAATCAAATGAGATAACTCCAGCTGATGAAGTAAAGAAATGCACTCGCTGGTGGGGGTGGCGATCATTTCATTGTTGAGGAAGACGAAAGAGAAGAAGGGTAAGATATATCATTCAGGGATAAAGACATGAAGTAAAGCTAATTTACAGTGAAGGGAGAAGAGTATGTCTATGTCGACTCCGAAGACGAGCGAGAACGCAAATACAATAAGCACAACAATAAATCGAGTGTTGATGCTAAGCACGATTAGAAAAAGGATGATAATAACGAGGATTATTACAACGATAAGCATCTTTCGATTGTTGAAAACACTTACGATGTCTACGGACAAAAGGAAGACGAGGATACAGGATTCTTCGGATTCGGAGGAGGAGGATAAGTCCTTGCTAAGGTTTCTGGAGACGATCAAGAACAAGAAGAAGAGAAAGGGAGACATGAGTAGTAGCAATTGAAGAAATTTACAGGTTCTGTTGCTAATCAAGACAGCAAGAACAAAAAGAAAAAATAAGCTGAACAGCAAAGAGCTGCTGCTGATATTGATCTTTAGAAGAACACTAATAATAATAGTCTATTAGCTGGTCAGCGAAGTCCTAGTTATGCTTCAAACAAGCCTAAATCAACAGCTCTTCTTGTGAAGAGTAATGAGGATTTACCATGGCCTTTGAATGAAATCAACTCGCAAAATGAAAGATACTCTTCACCTAAGCCACTTAGCAATTATCCATCAGTCTAAGCTAACACCATGCAGCTTTAAGATTCACTCTATCAATAATCACCTTAATTACGGCAGATGCTTCCACCTCTTTCTAACGACTTCCCTAGCCAACAGAAGTCAACTGGGTTTTCAAAGCAGTTTCAGAAGGGTTAAGTAGAGCGATAAGAGAGTGCTAAGACATCCAAGAGCAATTAAGATGAGTAGATTAGACCAAAAAGTATCAGCGCTATCTAGCAATAGTTGTATAACCCGCTTACTAGCAATGACCTTGCTCAGTTGAAACTCAAACAAGAGTAGCTAATCAAAGAGAAGGCTGAATTGAAACGAACTGAGCAAATCAACTCTCAGAATCCTCAACTCAAAGCTGAAAGCAATGCTTCTCCACTGCAGCAGACTCAACTCATCGAAGACTTCAAGTAGCAGTTCAACGATCTCAAGAAGGAATACAACTATCACAGATAATAGTCTAAGAACTTAATCGCAAGTAAGGAGCAAAAAGAAAGGTAAAAAAAGTAGAATTTCAGCACAGGAAGCAGTAAGCCAGGGTAGTTAGCTAACCCAAAGGATGCTCAAATTGTTCGCAAGACACAACAATCGCAGTAGAAGAAGCTTCAAGGTGGTGATTTAGATGAGGAAGCAGAACTGCAATACGAATAAGGCGAAGAATACAACGATACAGAAGAAGATCTCAATGCGTAATTGCTCAGTCAGAGTGGTAGGATAGTAAGACGCACTAATCACTTTAAAGATGTTTCTAAGTTTTCGAAGAAATCATTGTTGGATCAACAGAACTCCACACAGTCATCTTAGTTGTCTTATGCTTAGAACATGAAAGAAAGGAGGAAGTTCTGGGAGAAAAATACTCAAGAAGACTTCCTGAACCAGCCCATTGAAGAAAAAGCCAAAATCACAGCGATCAGCAAGTTCAGATCAAAACTCAACAACAAAATCTCATCGGACAAGCAACTCAATATGGAGCAACAACAGGAGCAGTTACAGCAGTAGCAGAAACAAGAAAAGAAAGTATGCGTTTTATAGTGTCTGTGTTCGTTTAAGTAGTTTGATTTGTTTGTTTGAATGATTTGGCTAAGATAAGTGAGGCTTAGGAGTGGAAGGCACTGAATGAGCAAGAAGTAGCTCTGCAAAGGGAAATCCTCTCGATGCATCTCGACAACTTCGAGAAAGTTAAGCAAGTCGAAGATAAAAACAACATTTCACTGGCTAATGCAGTTAACAATTCTGAGATAATGAAATCTCGAGCAGGATCAGCAGTGTCTAATGTGACTACGAAAACCAACAAGACTAACAAGACAAGCAAGTCAAAGGTTAGTAGTATCACTACAATAGCTGAGAAAGCTGCTAGAGGTTCTTTGAAACAAATCAATCCTATTTCAGAGATTGAAAATGAAGACGATCTCGAAGCATCGTTGATGAAGCTGGAAGAACAGCTGAATTAGAAGAAGACGAAGATTACCGAACTAGCTGATGATTTAGCGCAGCAGCTCAAGCCAAAGAACCCTGAGCTGTAGAGAATATTAATAAAGAATCCAGGGATGCTAGAGTAGAATCCATTCTCAGTGGATCTCACGAACTAAGACAAAGAGTACTTAGAGAATTAAAAGAAACACATACTTATGCTGCATTAACAATAGAGCAGTCCAGTCATCAATTCCAAGAATATTGATGATAATAGTAGAATGATCTCAAGAGAATCAAGGGATTCTAGATTGCAGTCAAACAATGTTCTGAGAGAATCAATTGAATAGCAATAATAACAAAGCGTTTCGTAAAGAGAGAGAAAACAATGGGATGTCAAATCAAAGGCTGGCAGCACAGTGAGATCGTCTTCGAATTCTCTCCTTGCTGGCAGATAGTAGTTATCGTTAGCTGCTAAAGACATTGATAGAATAGATACCATGGGTTAATATTAATCTAGCACTAGACTAACTGACTAATCTTCAATAACCAATGGTAAATCAGATGAATAGTAGAAACAGAAGTCAAAGAAAGGAATAATTGCAGGAGGAGTGGGTGAAGTTGGAAAGGTGAAACTCAACCCTGAAATAATCGAAAACGATAAAGAAGAACTCACTAAATGGTGGAAGTCAATGTAAGCAACCAGTGAGTCCAAGTTGAGTGCAGCAGGCTAGACTCCAAAAGAATCACGGGGATACAATTCTAATTTGGACGTCAGTAATGCCTTAAAGAATATTGCAACTGTTGAAGAGAAAGACACAAAGACATCATCACAAGAACAGAATGCACTGCGTCGGAAACAATAACTTAACGCTGAATTCATGAAAGAGCTAGAAGAAACAGAAACAAACGAACTTACCAAAGCTACTCGCAACGTTGCTGCTGGTGAAAGCAACGAATAAACTCAAGAAGGGGTGATTTAGAGGTAGTTAGGTAATAGGGAATAAAGAGCATAAGAGAGGAGTTAAGCTGTTACTGAAGGCAATCATGAAGAGAGTATCTCCTTAACTCCTCCTTTGCTTAGGAAGAAGCTAACTGATGTCCTAGACAAGAATCTAATAGCTAAAGTTGAGTATTCATAAGCTCAAATCGAGCAGACTATCTAGTCGACTCTCTAGCGGATAGAAGCAGTTGAGAGACAGCAAATCAAAGCTGATCTTGAAAACAAGAAGAAACAATTATCACAAATTAATAAGGAAAATGGATAATAATAGGATAATGCTGCAAATAACCCAGATAACAACAACACCCCATTGGATTGCTAGCTGAGTGAAATAAGCCACAACGCTTCGTTTGCTGACTCTGAGTTCTCCATTGTTTCAGGAGTAGGCAGCTACTAAACAAAGCAGACAATCAAAAAGCAATTTAAGCTCACTGGGAAAGTGCCATCAAGGTATCCTCACGCTGATCATCCTTCCCTTTCTAGAAACAGTAGCTTCTAGGAGAACAACTCCCTCGCTGGATTGCAACAAATCTCAGAGAACAATAATGAATACAAGGAAATCATCTTAGAAGAAGAAGACCAAGGCGATATCAAGATTAACAAGAACGTCAACCTGCAGAAACTGTTGTTTGTTGATTGAATCGGTTAACATATGCATTCAACAACAAAAACAAAAAAAGATTTACAGCAGATAATTGCTTCTAAAGGATTGGTATTTTCTTGCCTCTTCTAATTTCAGAATCAAACAAATATACAAATTAGATTCCTTTTGCTTATTTAGCTTTGTGGTTTATCTTCATCTATGTCTGTTTATGTGTGTTTGTCTGCTGTTTATGAACATATTAGTTCATTGTTGTTTGGTTTGATATTCACTGTGTTCCCTGCTAGTTCTTATCTTTCTCTGCAATTCCAATTCTTTGCTTGGTTTTCCCCTCCTCGCCTATTTCTCCTGTACGGGTATTGATTTCTAGAGTGTATTTTTCTTCGATTGCAAGAATGACGAGTCTGGCTGGATCTGCGAACTCCGCATAATTCTCTGCTATGAATGTTAAGATCTCGACTGCTTTCATGTATTCTTCAAACGAGCGTAGTTTCATAGTTAGTTTCATATTATCCAGTAAATCTAGAACAAATGAGCTTTTCAATTAAATTCCTGAGCGAAATAGCAGTTTCCATATCGTGTAGAACACCTTAAAACCATTGGATGGCTGGATCCTTAGTTCTTTATTGATGCTCTGCATCAGTTCTTCGAAGAATCTCTCTCGCTGCTTGGTAGGGGATATGAGTTCTTGATCCTCCCTCGCACACAGCATATAAACACTCTCATCTAAGTCCCACTTCTCTCTGATTTAATAGACTCTCTCCTCAACAATTTTCAAGCAGTCATCATAGCCTACAATAATTAAGAGAATAGTAACAGAAAGAGAGAATTATTTCATTGTATCAAGTGAAAAATCTAAATGGTTAAAATGTAGGTTTACATTGATTCTGAGCCATTTGGACTGTCTTGAAGAAATTGAGCAGATCGATGTATTCAAGGTCAGCTTGATAGTTCTGTAGGTACAACCTCACATAGTTGAGATCGACGAAAGAAGAAATCATGAATATCTCCTTGGGTGTCATTTCCAAGTAATTCTCTGCTACAAAGTCATCCAGTGCTTTCTTCAAAGGGCCTTCAATAGTAGCCTTGTTGTACTTGTAAATATCGCACACAACCTGGAAGTCTGCAGTCAGGAATTCAGAGAATTTTCTTAAGATCGCAGATTAATATTACGCTTAATGCTCCTTAAAACTGCTTTAACTATCAAACAGCTTTTAAGGAGGCTACTACTATTCTGAATCTGATTAACTCGAAGTTAGGCTGCCTCTCATGATTTGATTCACACTGTCTTGCGCTCTTTCTCTTTTGACGAGCTGTGAATGCTTGTTTTCTAAGAATTACGAAAAGAACAAATGGCCAAAGAGAATCAGTTCTTATTTAGTGAGTTAAGCTATTTTGGGTGCTATTCTCTCATGGATGAGCTCGAGAGATTCGATGTAGATAACTCGACGAGATTTAAGCATCTAGAGTAATGCTATGATCATCTGCATCTTCTGCAGTGAGTCAAAGTCATTGAGTTTGTTCATGAAATAAAGATGAAGACTCTCGCATAATCTCTTGCTGGTCGATGGCTGCTCGTTTTATTACCTCTAAAATGCTTTGACTAGGGCTCTGCATAGCCGCACACACTCCTTAACGGTGAGATTATGAATGTGCTTAAGGAAGTACTGCTCCAGCAGGATTTGGAATTTCTATGAGCCGAAATTATTCTTTCCGATGCCTTCTAATATCTTGATCAGCTGCTCTGACGTGAACCCATTCATGTAGCGGATGAAATCCTTTTCGATTGCATCATAAGTCACCTAATCCAGTAGTTCGTAGGCTGAGTAGGTCACAAATACATCATATTTTTTCTTCGGAGAGTACTTCGCTATATTCACGAAGACTTCCTTCGCAAGTTCCTTGAGCTCTTGCTTGTTTTTTTGAAGGACATTCTCACTGGACTCATCGTTGTTCTACTACGAAGAGAATCTAGATAAACAGAGGAGATTGGAGTGTGTTGAGAGTGCTCGATGGAAGTTAAGAGTTTAAGGCAGTCGCTTAAGAACTAGCAAAAAGGACATATCTTGTTTGTTGGGAAGGATTAATCTAGATAATTTAAGAATTCTTCGAGAAACATAACTAAGAAATACCAAGTCAAATCAAAGATAACTAGCTAATGCTTGATTACTCAATCAATGAGCTGTTTAGGATGTAGGTATTTCTCTTCATTTATGATTCTGGATCCTCTTGAGGATTGCTCTTTCAAGTTTGAGAGTCTTATGATGTTTTGAAGTATTTTGTTACCTCTACTGATTTTGCTTGCTTTTTTTGAGGGGTATTGTGTTGATACTTGCAGCATTTCGAAGACATTTTAGAATGCATTTGAATATTCGATAATTTCTTATTGAAAAGATTAAATAAGAATGAAAGAAACCAACAATTTACTAAGGCTTATTCCTCGTAGAAGTTAATTAAGAATTTGCAAAAGCGATATTAAAGGTAGACCAACTTCTTCTTCTAATGAAAATGATCAAGAAGCAATCCTCCGTCGTTTCAATAGTAGAAGAAGGTAAATCAATTTCAATTCCTGTGAAAGACAGTGGCGCGTAGGCAGCATTTACTGGAGAAAAGGATGAAGAAGTCTACAGTTTTTCTGAATTCTTTCTTGAATCCAACTAGTAATGTTATCCATTTCCAAGCCATGGCGGCTTTCGCGTCCATAATCTTGGCTCAATCAACGCCGATAAATATTCTAACTCTTTGGAAGTCTAACCCTCCAAGTACCAAACATGCTAGCCCCTTCCCCTACGAGCTAGCAACTTCTCATCGTCTATCATGAGACCTGCTGCTGTTTCAACTGAACGAGATACCATTAAGGATGACACAAACAACTTTCACAACAGCAGGAACTTAGCCTAGAGCTCTCTTGCAGAGAACGATGAAAAGTTCGAGCTTAAAGATCGATTAAGAACCACAGAATAATTCTCTCTTTTCAACGACGATCAGAGTCAAAGCAGATTCGATTAAGACAATACAATCAAACCTCTTTCTGAGTTCAAACAATCCATAGATTTAAATAATAACAAAAGCCAACAATAACAACAAAAGGAGTAATAAGAAGACAATTCAGCTACTCCTCTCATCTGGCGGAAGAAGTTCTTCAAGCTCCTCTTGCTTTCAAATCGGTTTCTCTTCAATACAAAGAGGGTTCTTCGGTTTTTTCATCCTTGTCAGCTGACTGAGAGCTAGCTCTGCACAATTGGTGACAAAGCAGCTCATTCCTATTAAGAAGCACAGTAAGTCGCTAGAATCAATAGAAATGACTCCTACAAGCCACGAAAGCGGTCTCATTTCCAGAAAAGAGTCCACATTGCTTATTTGCAATTCAAGAAGAGAATCAAATTTATAATCCAGCCGATTGGATAATTCGTTTAATTTGTTCAGCGTCAAGCAATATACATTGAAAAGTCGATTCCCCTGGTTAATCCCTTTGGAGTAGTTATGCTCATATGGGATTTCGTGTTAATGATCGTTTCGTTTTACAATCTCTTCATAATTCCATATGAGATCTGCTTCGATCTAGACGCATATTCGCAACATCACTCCTGGCTGAACAAAATCAGCCTGATCGTTTATTTCATGGACATGATGATCTCCATGAACACAGGCAATTACATCAAAGGTAAGATTTTATTGTTTCATGGCTATTTTACTGATAAAAGCATATTCAAACTAACAGGAGAGCTGGAATAGGACAGAATCAAAGTATTCAAGATCTATCTCAAGGAGCATCTGCTAAATGACATGATCTGCCTTTGTTGCTTGATATTCGTCGATCCGCTGGGTAATGAGCTGCTCAGATTGCTGTTCCTCTTGAAAATCATTAAACTGAGTAAGCTTGTAGAAAAGAATCGTGAGTACTTCTAAATCGACGACAAATACTCTTCAGCCACTAATCTAGTCCTTTTACTGGTCAAGATAATGTACCTGTGCCATCTGTTCGCATGCTTTTGGTATAAACTCGGTCGGTTCGTACAGTCATAAGGAGATGCTTCCTGGTTGGATAATTTTGAACGCAGCAACCCCTAACAATCTAATGAAGATTTGTATATCAGTGCGATCTACTACTCCGCTATTACTATTACTACTGTTGGCTATGGAGACATCACTCCGAAGTCAAAATATGAACGATTATTCATATTTTTCATGGCATTTCTATCATGCGCGAACTTCGGCTATGCGCTAAACAAAATTGGCTCCATTATCTAAGAAATGAATGCTAAGAAAGAGACATACCGGCACAGCGTTGCTATATTGAATAAATACATGAAACAATGCGAAGTCCCAAAGGTTCTTCAAAGCAAAGCTAGAAGGTACTTAGAATACGTGGATTCACAGTCAAGTAACTTCGGTAATCCACAAGAACTGGTCTTTTCGTAATTATCGAATCAACTACAGATGGAGATCAAAAAGGAAGTCTGTCTAAAGACTCTCAGGAGGATTTCGTTCCTCTTCGAGAGATTTTCCGAACAATGCCTGAATAAATTGTCAATGATCGTCTAAGAGAAGTGCTTCAACATTGGAGAGACAATAATCGACCAATCTGAATTCAGTGAGCCAGGGTTATTTTACATTATTCAAGGTGAAGCATGTGCATATGTCAGCCACTAAAAATAGTTGAAGCCATTTGCTAGACTAACGAATGGGAGGGTATTTGGATAAGCTTCATTTTTTCTGTAGAACAACTCAAACAGCGCCACAATCATATCATCATCGTAAGGGTTATTGAGGATAATATGGGATTTTATTCTCTGTTGATTTGGTTTGTTTTTGCAATTGTAATGCTGTCTCTTTATTGAATAGTCCGATGATGGTGCATTTGATTCCGTTAGCAGATTTCTTGACAGTGTTATCTGATTTCCCTAAAGAACGAGAGATCTATTCGTTTTATAAAGACAGTGCACTGCTCAACAAGGACTATTCTCTAATGCATTTGGCTTGCTTGTCTTGCAAGAGCAGTTCCCACTAAATCGGACAATGTCCTTATCTTGCGTACCATCCTCAAAAACAAAAGGTCATTGGCAATTACATTAGAGAATAAAGCGATTTTAGGAAGATCTTTCAGAGGAAAAGCCGGAGATTCTCGCCTCAGAAAAAGTTAGCTTAGACATAGAAAGGAGCTTTCTAGTTGTAGATGGAACTACAAGAAGAGTTGGGATATGATGGATCCGAAAATGAATCACATCCAAGCTTGAACAACATTTAAAAGAACACAATCGAAAAGATAGAATCAAATGATCAGAGAGATTCATTAACAAGAACATCTTAAATATTCTTCCCAAATAATTGTTCCAAAAGGATTAGACTTTCACAAGACAGCAATGCTAACACAGAATCCTTCAAAAACATAGAAAACAATACCTCTCTTAGTAATAATAACAACAATACCAACTCTAGTAACAATGGATAGGTATGTCCTCCTTTGAAATTGCTGGAATACAATCTTATGTCCCCTTCTTCTCGAATTCAGAAGAAAGCAGAATCTCGAATCAATCATTCTCATTTGAACATACAGCAACTGAATACAGACTAAAACCAAAAGAAAGCTCCCAACGAACTAGTCCAACAGGATTTATCTAACTGCCTTATTCCGTCTACGTTCAAGCTCCCTCACTCTCTATAGTAATACAACTAATAATCTGTCTGTTAAGATCAAGGGACTTCGACCCAGAACATCTAAAATCTACTGACCCTCATTCTCAAAGAAATTCAAGCCTAAAACAATCAACAATCCTAAAAGCATTTAGAAATAATGAGTCCAGCTAAAATCAAAAGGAGGTCTTATTAGTAGACAAGAACCACAAAGCCTTACAGTGACTTTAACCAGCCTTACTAAGCAGACAAATTCTTAAGCCTAGAATACCATTAATGGTTAGAAGGAAATGGAGAAATCGGTGTGTCACTGCAGGCAGAAGCCATGAAGCAATTCGAAATATACTTCCCTTAAAACAACGTTACTGCAGTCTTGAATAGACTGTTCCAAAGAAGTTTAAAGATAGAACAGTTCGTTAGGATATACGGTAAGCTCAATTAGCATAAAAACCGTAAACACAACTAACAGTAGCTACAGAGGTTTAAGACAAACTCATCAAAGAAGTGATCTCTTTTGGAGAGAGTTGATAACTAATAAAAAATCAAAATATTAAGCTCTAAATAAGTAACATAAAAGGACTAAAACAAACTTATTGACTAACTCAAAAGCCTTTATGTATCATGTAGCTTGGTTGACAATATCTTCGCTATTATCAAGCAGTTTCAGAGGGATTCGGAAGTTGTTCATTCAATTCTTAGATCTAGTCCTCCTTCTAATCTAGCTTAGTTTCAGTCTATTGGGTTTCTTACTGATTTAACGAGGATTAATCATTTATGTTTGAAACTGGTTCATGGTTATATTCTTATTCCAGTTAGTTTTTCTTTTCTTATACGTTCTTAATATCACCCTTATTTTGATCTTGATCCTTTTCTTCTTCTTCCTCTTGTTATTCTTATGTTTCTATCTATTGCTGTTAATTTTTTCCATCTGATTGATCTTCTACTGGTCCTTTTTCTTTCTTTTCCTTTCCACTTTCAACATCCATTCCCTCATTCTCTTTCTTGGCTTCTTCTTAATCCTCGACTACCGGTTCTTCAACAATTCTTTCCACTATTTCTTAAACCTGAATACCTCCTTCTTTCTATTCTCTTTATTCTGATATCAATGCATTTTTTTCTCTAATATCACTTTGTTCTTAAACACTACCAACTTCTCTACCTTAAGGGGTGTCTTCATTCAATTTCTCCACACTTTCTGTTGTCTTCATGAAGAATTACTCGCTGATTCTATCTCCTTCTTGTGCTAGCTTATCATCTTTCTCTTCTGTTTCTCCTTGTTTCTTCTTTTTCTCTTATAATTACTGCAAAACGAATTCAGCGATTTCTGCTTTTAACTCTGGAAGTGCTATTAGATCCCCTTCTTGCAGTGGATCTCTGGTGAAGGGATCAGTTTTGTTATTCAAAAGATGTTTAATAATGGTGACTCTGTCGATGACTACATCGCTTTTGGGCAGTTTAACAGGGTCTTTCATGATTTAATTCAAAATAGGATCAAGATACTTCTCAGGCACTTCTGCATACAACAGAGCTTCTTTCCTTTGATTTTCTTCAAATGCTTCGATAGTCTTGTCCGACAACTACATAAAACTCAGAGACTCTTCAATAGAAGCCACTCTCAAGGATTGAAACTTCGCTATGCATTTTCTATACAGTTCAATATCAAATACGCGGGAGTCCTCCACTAAAGCAGGTACGAATTTGTCATATTTTTGAAGGTGCAAGAACATCTTAACGATGAGATTAATCAAGATCTTCACATCGAAGTTCAGATCCTTGACTACAATAGGATCAGTTAACCTATTTTAAAAGGCAAAAGGACATGGTTATCACTCAGAAACTGTCAAATTAATGAAAAGCAAAGTGATCATCAAGCTTACTAGTCGAGGTGATGGTATGAGAAGATCTTGAAGAATGTGATATTCAGGAAATTTGTTAATTTGGCCTTGACTTCATCTTGTAGAAGTGCATCTTCAGTAGCCTCGATAAACAGCGCGATGTTCTGGTAGGCTGAGTAGAAATTACTGGAGAGCTGCCTGATCATGACTTTGCTCATTTTGGCTTCTTCTTGTCTCTGAATAAGCTAGAACTAGTTGAGTTATGCTCTGTCTTATGCATTCAAATGGAAGATCTTGCACATCTTTGCTTGGATTATCCCGAGAAGCAGCAGCAAATCGTTGAAGTAAAGGTTAGCAAACTGCAAAAACAAACTGTTTTCTGATTAGATCACTCTCTTGAGCTATTCTTGAAAGATCCCAGAAGCATTCATATCGTCACCTGATCTGCTTAATAGGAATGACAGAATTCTGCAGTAATTGAAGCGAAATTAGAGTTTTTCTTGGATTTGATGATCATGTGTTTGTCCTTCAGTTAGTTTCTCAATTTCCACGAAGAGCTTCATTAGTCCTTCAATGAAGTATTTCCTGCCTGCTTAGCTGTTCAGGAGAAATGTTTCAAATCCATGATGGAGATGATTGTTGGTGAGTTTTCTATCAGAACTAATGATTTAGGTTATGATTTCGACTATTCTCTTACGAAAATAAGGATTGGAGCACCAAGATTTAAATCCCATGAGGATGATTTAGAAATCAATAATGGACTGGATTTGAGCCTATGTAGAGCAAAACAGTGTATTAGACATACAATCAGAGAAAAAACGGGATTGTGATCAGCAAAAATAATGCTTTGCTTGGAGTATTTGATGGATGAGTTACTTTGTTTTGGAAGATGGAAGGATTCAGAAACTAAATGAAGAGAGTAGAGTACTCAACTAGATCTTCAGCAAAGAAAAACGGCAATTTTTGATACCTCTAGGTGGTTTCAGCAGATACTTTGCTAAGGGAATCAGTTTCTTCAAAGAAATCATCGTTCAGATAATATGAATATGCGATCTCCAGTTGAAAGAAACTGAGCAGAATCGAATTAAAGAACTCATCATCCAGGAGTATTTAATATGCCATTTGCTGCTACTTCAATCGATGGCCCTCCATCAACTAACCTAACTGACTGAAACCAGCTGCTCCGCTGTCTAAAAAGTGCAAAAACAATAAGGATCAAATATGTTAGAAATAATCTGTTTTTTTACTTATGCGGAAATGTTCTGCTAGGTGCACTAGTCTGTGAGAAACTTAATTGAGTCTACGGAAGAGAGGCTAGTTGAGATGAATGGCAGCCATTGTTGCTCGAAAGATTTAGGAGTCAAATTCAATTTTTTTTAAGGAGTCTTTCAAAGCCGCAATTTCTATTTGATAGCGAGCATCATCAAATGCTGAAATGTGCTCTGATCCAATAAATAACCCTGTTTTGGCTGTGATAATCTCCAAAGATAGGCTTTCTAGAGTTGCCTTAGAGTTAGAGGAGCCTTATGTGAGAATCTACGAAAACAAGAGGAGGATTCTTAAAAAATTAAATAAAAACCATGGCTAAGAGCAATGTTCGTGCCCATGGTAGGTCTTGACAATTCCTTTGTTGACTTCTAAGACCAATTCAACCCAAAAAACAAACTTGTCTGCTCTTTTCCTAGCAATCAGCTGCAACAGCGAAAAAACCTATGTGTGGAGGTCCACAAATATTTGCCTGATTCTCTTAACTTACCCTTCCGCTTTTGAGAGAACCTGCTCAGTATTCTGCGTGATTTTGATTTCCGAAAACACTGTCATATGATCAGTCCATTCTTCAGGGAAGGAAGTCAACGAGAGAAGCAGCCCAAGAATGGTATTGCCTTATATTTGGATCCCGAACTTCAAAGTATTGGAGTAAAACAACGGTGACTCATCTAAAAAGTAATTCAAAGCAGCATCTTTCTAAAGCAGTTCTTTGAGTATCTTAACCGCACTGAAAAACACCCCTGTGTTCGACAGATTCCCTGATTTCCTGATGGAGTTATAAATCCTCTTGAAGAGTGCATTCATGACGAACTTGAACTCCTCGTGGTCGATCACTCGATTCAGGATTTCTTCTCTTGCGCTTGGTGTAGAAGCACTCAACGAACTGCAGAACTCTTCAATCAAAATATTTCTTGTGTCAAAAATGTCGAGGCTGTTTTCTTCAACAATCCCACTGATGCTAAACCCATCGAACTGCTACAAGATAGTCATCAGATAGTTAAAGCAAGTAGCGATAATATTGTCCATGTCAGCCTTGGTGATCAAAAAATCCACACCTTCTTTGTACTCCAAGCACTTCTCAATGCATTCGAAGAGATATTTCACTCTCTCTTAGTGAGTAATAAAGAACTTTTTCAACTCACTTTGCAGCACCTCGAATATCACAAGATCTTGCACATTCTACCGATTTATCAATGGTTTCTTGAGTTCCTCATCCATCAACTCACTGGTTAGATGTTCAACTGAGTAATAAGGTTGGATCTCTTCGTGATTGTTAGTTCTTTTACTCAATGAAACTTAAAACATCTCCGAAAGCAGGTTGCTCTCTTTTTCTTTCAGGGATAGCTCTTCCTTTTTGATGCCTTCCAAGTACCCTTCCCTTTCGAGTTATGCTAAGCGCTCTCTGCGCTCTAAATCCTGATGTCTTTACCGTTAGATTTCATTGTGTGAGGAATCTGAAGATGGCTATGAAGAATCTTGCTGGCTATTCCTTGGCTGCTATGCTCCACCACCTGGAGCAATGAAACTAAAGTTATTTCCCATCTTTTTCAATTAAATTGTGTCTTTCTATGTGAGTTGTGTATGTGTTTGTTTATTTAATTTATGAGTATTTTTTCTTCTCTTTCCTTCTCTGATCAAATAATTTAAGAAGGACTTTATTATTTGGAACGTGCGGAATCGATTAATTTGGTTTGCTATCTGTGTACATGAGCAGCACAAAGTAGCTGACAATGCACTTTGTTGCTTTTCCATTTTATTTTGTTAATTCTGCTTCCATGGCTTCTTTGGAGAGAGTTGCCATATTCGCGAAATAAACATTTACTCCCAATCATTAATAAATACAAACTGTCTATTATCTGTACTGAACATAAATATTCTCGATTTCTCCCTATGTGAAAAGAATAAGAATGAAGGCGGTCACATGACTACTCATCTATTAATTTAACATTTGTTTAGTTAATCAGCTTATATGTACATGTAACATAATTTAAACTCCGCAACACACTCTCTCTCTCTCCCTTCTTTCTGTCACTTAATTCATTCGTCATCACTCTTCATATCAGCATACATTTCTTCTTTCATTTTCATGAAATGATCATATGCATGCACACTCATTTCTTCTACATAGTGCTTCCCATCCTTTGTTATGTATCTGCCTTAGCCATCTAACACTACGAATGTCGGGATGCCTTGGATTCTGTAGAAGCTAGATAGAGTCCGACAACGCTGCTAATCGTCAAAAGGTATGGAAAGGAACGGCATGTGCTTGTAGTAACTGAGGAATTCTTCTTTGTTGTGATCTTTGCTGACGAAGAAGATCTCGAATTTCTTACGATCTTGATTGACTTGCTGATAGAACTTTGAGAGCTGCGGAGTGAAATATCTGCATGGACCACACCACAGGGCACTGAAATACAGCCCAATGAGATCAAGATTCTGCAAGGCGCTTTCATCGACTGTGGTTTCCTGTTTCAGGAAGGAAGTGCCGAAAAGAGAGAACATCTTTAGGGTTTATTGTTTTCTAGAAATATGATTTGAGAGATTATCTTTGAATGTTCTTTTGGAAGGTATTAAGTTATCTCTCTGGTTTCTATTAATCAATCTAGATACAATGACACTCGCTGAATTTGAAATTAATGATGGATACCATCTCTCTTCACATTTATTGATATCTATTATTTTGCGTGCCAATATATTTTGTTCAGAAACCACTTTCAATATTTGCTAATAATAATAATAATAATTCTGGGGTGAAGAACACACACAATATTAGGTTCTTCCTCGAGCTATTTCTCATTTAAATAATTTAGAACCGCTATTGGTTAAATTCATTAGAGAAACCTTGATTTGACAGATTCTTTCAAATCGATATAACGCTTTCAATCGATTACCCTCACTTCTTGAGTATTTTGAACTCGTGTGCTCGCGTTGATTATGAGCTAATAGTTTTCACAAAGCTTCCTAGTTAAACAAGAGTCCGAGGAGTATAAGAATCAGAGAGAAGAAAGAATTCGCAGCATCAAGAATAAGCTCTCAGCTATTCCTGCGAAATCTACATCTGATTTACATCATAATATATTCGCAGGGAAATAACAAACTCAAGTTAGCTCATTCAGCACAAGACTGTCTTGCAGAGAAGGAGACTATTCCTCAGGATAAGTGCAAGTCAGTTCACAAAGAAACACAGCTTTCGAATTAGATGATAGCAGGAGAAGGTATCACACATAGGAAATAAAGAAAGAATAATTGAATTAAGTTTAAATCTTATTTGTATTTTTGCAGCAGCTTCACAATGTCTTCGATCGATTTCAATAACAAAATTGGAAGACACAGTGCGAGATCAGGAAGGGAAATGGGTGAACTCAAGCTGCGAAGGTTTCAGATTGATGCAGCTCGATTGATTCTGGATAGGATTATCAAGCTAAGTTATCGCAGTGTGTTTGATAAGATATCAGATTACGCAATGAGAAAACTATAATAGAATAAATTTGCTCTTACTACTGCGAAGGATCAAGGAAAGCTTCATAAAAAGATGACTCACAATGGATATTTAAATTAAAAGGAGAATCAGTCCATTGAAAAGATTAACTCTTAATCAAATGCAGTATGGCCTTAAGAAAGAAGTAGTGTGAGTCCAAGAAACAGATGGAGCTGCAGAACAACTGAAAGAGAAGATAATAATCTCTGGGAAAGTAGTTCACCTGATTACTCGGTATCATTATCAAAGAATTATTTTAAAAATGTCAAAAATAATCCAAAAGATGCTAAAACTAACAATGACAAATGGAATAATAACATCTGGGATCTTAGATCAAATACCATTAATAACAACAACAACAACAACAACAATAGTTAGACTGCTCCTGAAAATAGCAAGATGTCTTCTTCAGTGGAAGAGTAAATGTCTAAGGACAAGGGAATATTATCTACTGCTCCACTTTCTTCAGTTCATCTAGGTAAATACACAATCAATGAACACATCTTCAATGATAACCAATCTGCTTCTCTGGACGCTCGCTCGAAGTCAATCCTAACCACCGCTGGATCTTTGAACACAATTCCTAAATCCTTTTTAGAATCAGTTTCTTCTTCAAAGAAAACCTAATCGTACTGTTCTCCTTCTCTCGGAAAAGCACTGACTTAACCAGCAGCTTTAAATGGCTCAAAAACATAAAACTATTCTGCCTCACAACCTTATTTTCTGTCTTAAGAATCAGAAACAAGGCCCAAGGTATTGAGAGGGCAAGGGATAACAAATAAGGCAGCTCAAGTAGATTACAACATACTTCATGCTGAACTCGAGTAAAAGGAAGTTCAAAGCATTGAACGATTGAAGAGTGATTTCCAGGAGATAATTAAGGCATCATTTTTGGAAGTACTATCACACAGTCGCAGTGGAACAGAGCAATCCAATGAAGGCGATGATAAACTAGCTTTTAAATTCAAGCAAAGTCCAATCAAAAGTGGAAGACTGTATCCTGGCGATTAGAGTTTGCTGAATGGAGCAGAAATCGAAAGCATTCCTTGCGATGACTAAGAACTCTTAGAAAGAGCGATGGCAGGCAGCAGCAGCGATGACAAAATGCTCTTCTGTGCTGCTTAGTTGCAAGTCAGGAATATTTAAGATTTTAGAGATACACATTGAGTTGTTATTGTTCTTTGAAATTTATTGATAATAAATAGATGGAGGAACTTCTGTTTGAGCAAGCGATACATTCAATAACAAAAGGAGCGCCTGATCGAAATGGTAAATCAGTGCAAGTTGGGAATACTGGAGTTCGTTAGAATCATGGGAGCTAAGAAGAATAATAATTTGAATAACAACAGCAGCAGCAGCAGCTGGATTAAAGCCTTCGAAGCATGAAATAGATGATATTCAATGGGTCTTTTGGTGCAAAGAGAGAACATCACGACCTGCGATAACTTGAGCATGAGTCTGCTGGTGATTTGTGCATCAGCAAAGTTGAATAATTTAGTTTCGAGCAAAAAGATGATGGGCTACATGATGAAATCAGTGTAATATAAAGCAGAACAGGAAGAGAAGATGAGGATATTGCTAATAATCCATTCCTCAATGCTGCTGAAGAAGAAGAAGATGAAGCTGACAAAACGAAGAGGGTATCATAAGAAGAGCACAAACACGCTGAGAGATAATGGAATTCTATTATGGATTCAGTGCTGTTGTCCGATTCCTCACCAGGTATTTCATCTCAGCCAGTCATCGTATCAATGCTGCTCTCAGTGCTTGAAACAGCCAGGCTCAGACAACTTAAAGCAACCTTCCTGCGAATTCTTTCTTCCAACAGAGAAAAGCTAGCTTACTTGAATCATTATTCGAGCAACCACTTAAATAATAACTAATTTCAGCTTTCAACGCCTCCTTAATCTTCTTCTTTCTAGCATCCCCCTCAACAACCTCAATAGTTCACTGGACTCTGCTACTCCAACTAATTCAGTACAATCATCGAATAAGCCAACGAAACTTCCAGTGACATGCCTCTCCCGCTTTCCATCAGTGCAAGCAAGCTATTGGAATCTCATTTCCTTCTGGAGTCACGTAATTTTGACAATCTTGTTGAGCCAACTTCAATATCACAATCGCACAACAGCCACAGCCAACAACAATAGGTTTTATCCTCGTAATTTGCATAATGTCCACTGAACTAATTGGAAGGAAGGTTATCGCTGTTGAGGCATTCTCCAATAGCAATCGAGACTAGTTTTACAGTGAGTGAGAATACTCCGATTGTTTCACCTTGCAGAGTTAATAAAAGTGTGAATATCATCAATATGTAGTTGTAGTAGTTAAAACCAAGACAAGATAGGGAAATTGATTGTTCTGATGGAGATGGAGATCCTGATCAGATTAATCAAAGAAAGATTATTTAAGCACTCAAAATATGCCAAAATATTAGAGTAAACATCAATTTATTTACTAATACCTTTAGTTTCATTTAATCTATTTGTATTTCTCTCAGCTGCGGAAGGCAATGTTTCATTGGAAGCATGCATTAATCCTCAAAAGGAACATTGATTAAGGAGTCAAGATGATCTAAAATAGTTAAAGCAGCTAGCAGAGCCTCCACTCTTGCAATAATCTTGCCTCCAATCCAAAGAATTAGTTGCACTACCTTTAGCTTTGCTTATTTGTGCTGAATAAAGCAGTTCAGAAGGCTAAGAAAAGAGAATTATTTAGGGGCTTGAAGTTAATAGAGTTGGCAAGTTGGAAAAGACAAGCGAAGGAGGCTAGTCGAGAGAGATTCTTATTGTTGACTACCAATTTGATAGTAACTCAGCAAAGGAATCGATTGAAAGAAGCATTCAATCAAATGGTTGGGATAAAGAAATAGCAAGATAAGCAAACAAAATTAATCTCCAAGATAATTCAACGAAACAAAAGACACACCTTTCTGCTGTTTTTCAAACGAACCAAAGAGCACAAAGCACAGGAATTATTTATTACAAAGGGTATCAAGAATATCTTGTTAATGGCAGCGATAGTAGCAAGAAAGCTAGCTGATCTACAGCATGCAGCGTTTAGTAAGATAATACTTCAAGCTAGCTAGTAAAAGCATAAAACAAGATTATAATTTACTGCTGAAACAAATAAAGAGAACAGATTAAATGACTCAAATTAACAGTAAAAAGAAGCGAAAAGCTAGTCAGTTTAAGCTGAAAAAGAAAGTCTGATAAGTTTTAAAGTCAACTTTCTAAGTAGAAGGCTGGCATAGCTTTAAGGTAGAGTCAATACCAGGATCTTAAAATAAGCATTTTGGTAATTAAATCTATAGAACGGCAATAAAAAGAAAGAACCAAAAGGGATGGTATTGTTTGTTATTAAACTGATCATTTGTATTTTTATATTTCAGGAGGATCTCGCAGCAAGGTAGAAGTAGTCAGGAAATAAACACAAAGAAAGGATACTAAACCACAGCAGATAATACTCGCAATGACTATGATGAAGATAAAACTGCTGCTAGTTCAGGTACACACAAATTAAATCACTCAGCTGGCGGTAGTGTTTCTGAGATGACTATCTAAACTAATACGAGGAGTGTTATTCTTTGTGTTCTCTTGCGTGCAGTTGCGACTAAGAAAACCCAAGGTTTTCTTAGCTGTGCGTTTTCCAAACTCCGGAGCTAAGCCCATGCAGTGCAAAAATAAAAAAGTAAGTGCAAATTACTCAAGCATGTGCATTGCATTATTCTTCTCTATCTCTATCTGCTTTGATTGATTTGGTTTACTCTTGGAACAGGAGAGACTCGGCTAGTTCGAGCGGAGAGTTCGATGCAGCTGATTAAATGCAAGCTGTTTGTAGAGATCTTAGCGAGATTAGTTAAGAAACACATGATTTAGATTCCATTCTAAGAAATTCTTAGGAAAAAGACACTCCTCAAGTAATCTAAGAATCTAATATCAAGCATTAACAGCAACAACAGTAACAATTAATCTGCCTAGATCCCGAGGAAGATGATTAGACAGCCTTAAAAAGCCACCTTCATTGTGCCTTCCAAAGCAAAAAAAACACCCAAAAAAGGCAATCCAGAAATTTAAGATCCAACCCATAATGTTCTTTAATATGCAGGAGGGAATGGCTAAGACACAGTAGATAAAACCAGAACAAACAATAAAAAATCCAATGTGTCTTAGTCTCAATATATCTCATAAAAAGACAGAGATCTTGTCTGTCCTTTGAGTCCTCAAGCGAACAGCCGGAGTACAGTGGTTGCTGATTAGACTTACTCTGGAGCTCGAATAAACTAAGCATTGAGAGAGGAATCTCTCAGCTCAAGCAGCAGAGCGAAATGCATCACTTTTGGTGGCAGTCTCAGTCCTTCTGCCAGGGAAAATAATTAATCTGACAACAACACACATAATGCTAATAGTCGCACAAATACCAGTGAGTTTATCCATGCTTAAAATCAGCAATAAGAAGATATTCAAGGAGCTAATTGCTAAGATTCCCATCGTAACCGTCACAACAGTGCTTCTGCATTGCCTTATTTCAAGCACAATCGAACGAAAAGCGGAGGGAACATCCATAACAATGGTGGAGGGTCTTCATCATTTTAGCATTGCTCGATCATGCCTTCAAAATAAACTGTGTAATCATCAATCATCTCATCTGCAGGCAATCAATTCTTTCTCAATTGAAGGAATTGATAAGCTTCCACAGCAAATAACCTGCAATTCAACTCGCCAGGTTTGTGTTTAGTAACAAGCCCAACTTTCTTGAAAAAGTGTCATATTTTACTTGTTCTTGTATTTATTCTGAGATTTGAAATGGCTATTTCTTTCAAGGAATATGAGTTAATACTAATGGTAATTGAGCTATCTATGCTCTAAGAAATAAAAGAAAACAAAAGAAAAATATTGAAATCACCTAGTTTCAAAAATAACCACTCATTCATACAATACAGAGCAATGCATAAGTAATTATTTTGCAGCATTGTTGTTATCCACCCATAGGTAAAATTAAATGCGTTCTCTCCTGTTTCTTGTTGTCCTAGCTCCTATGCATCTATCCTTATTTGTCTTACACATTCTACTCATTTCATTTGATAGTAAATAGTGACTATCAATCCAACTATGATGAGGATGAGTACAAAATCCAAACAACATTTTTGAGGTGATCGATATGCTTTCAAAAGAGTCTTGAGCTTATCATTTGAAGCTACTAACACCTATTCTGTTTTGCTCATTTCCTGATCGAGCAATTTGCATTAGGAAATAGTGTGATCGATCGATTCTCCCATTTTCTCAGCCTTAACTTTCAGCGAAATAACTCCTTCATTCAAGATCTTGATCATTTCATCTTGTTTGATATTGTTTTCTTCTATTTCTCGCATGCCATTCTTCTCGATATCGGTGAGCTCTCTGTTGACTCCTCGAGGTCTTTTCTCGATGAGTTTTGCATCGCGAGAAGAATCCAATGGGCCAGCAGCACTGTCAGACAGAATATCTAAACTGCTATCAGCGTCACTGGTGTTGAACAGAAGCTGATTGAGCGTCATGTATTGTTTGTGGAGACTATCAAAGATCTTTTGTCTTTTGTCAAAGAGATTCTCATCTTTAGATCGGTTCTTCTTGAGATACTCATTCATTTTGGTGATGTTCTTATTGCAGAGAGCCATTTTTTCTTTAACTTAG
>Ga0302271_10000569_pt1 | contig 36236 bp, 25 predicted proteins | sample III_Bog_N1_1_FD_198767 | JGI IMG/M metagenome (GOLD analysis project Ga0302271, IMG submission 198767) | Peat permafrost microbial communities from Stordalen Mire near Abisko, Sweden - III_Bog_N1_1 | ecosystem: Environmental > Terrestrial > Soil > Wetlands > Peat | place: Sweden: Abisko... | reverse complement strand
CTTTTAAAAACTACAAATCCTTAAATATTTGCTATTTCTTCTAAGACATAAATCGAAGCAAATCCATGATTACAATCAAAATTACTATTGGTTTTCAAAAAAATGTCTTCTTAATCTTCTCAATAAGTACATAAAAATGTTTCTATTTTTATAAATTGCCCATTAATCTTTTTAACTGCTTAATCCAATCAAATAACCTTTTTATTTTTTATTTCTTGGGAAATATTGACAAATCTTCTTTCTATATGAATTAGTGAACAAACATATTAAACACCATACATTTCTCTAATTGTCTGGAATAAACCTAAGAAATCTTAAATTGAAGTTGATTATCAGCCAATCATAATAAGTGAACTTTGATAAAAAATACAAGATGAAAAAAGCCAACGCTAAAATTTTAGAAACACATTAGTAAATATTTTTGAATGACAAAACATTTCAAACAATATCAGCTGTACCGCACACTTTTGTCTAGGTATTAACCTAATTCTTCGAAACAAAAAATTCACTCAAAACTGTATATGCTATATCACTCTACAACTCATTCAGATGCGCTTCAGAGTTGGTTTTTTTGGCTGTTCTCATTTTCTCAATTTACACTTATGTCTCCTGGGAAACTTCCAGTTTTATTATTGTTGAATAGAAATCATTTTGATACTGCTCCTTAGGCGTATTTAGCATCCCATCAAGCGTTAAATATTCCATTTTAATTTCAGCTTCAAAGTCAATTTCATCGAATGTTCGAAAAACCAACTTGGGTGCTAATAATTTATTCATTTAATTCTTCTAAGAATTCAAGTTTTTCACATGTTTCTTGTCGCTTTCCACTTGTTGAGAAGTATTTTCCTTTTCTACTTCAATATCTAGTTCTACATCTTTAAAATTATTAAATTGATCCATTGTAATAGTTGGCTTTTTCTATGAATGGAAATGATCCACAATCGCTTAAACCACTCTATAATTCAGCTGTAAGGACGTCTCAAATGGATAGAAGTCAACTACCCCTTACCTGTTGAGAATGTTCGCTAGCGATGCCATGCTAGCACCTAATAAATTTGCGATATTTTTACTGTAAATTATTTCTTGTGACAAAAATTATTTCGAGCTTAAATCAGGGAAGTTCTTGAACGCGAGGAACATAGCACCGCCGTCATTTAACTTCTTGAAATACTCCTTCGTTAGCTCTGAGAATAGCTATTTTCGAACATAGAAATTTGAAATTTCCTTAGGAGATTCTATAATCTTCGAAACTTTCTAATTCGTGAAGAATTAAAATTATTCGTAGATCTTCTCGTATTCCATTAATAAAACTGCGAAATCATGGATCTCCTGATCAGGATAAAGCGCATATTTGATGCCTTGCTGATTGAAAGGTCTGAAACCTTGCTAATAAGATTATTTATTTAATTCTATGCAGACAACTTCATTGGAATAATCACAGCAAACACTTTTCATTGATTTAACTTGATTCCAGGGGCTTTGCCATTTAAATGGCACGTTAAATTAACTCATATCGACGAGTATCTCTCCTGTGACATAGATAATTTCACTAGCAATCAAGGTTTAGTAGATATTGCATGTGGAATATTCTACATGTTTGAAAGTTATTTTGGGTTTGTTTGTGAGGATTTATTTGTTAATTCGAGACACTTTGCGAAGATGCTTTTGCTTTTTAGAAGGTTTAGTTGAGTCACCATCGTCATCGCGAAGGTTGGAGTCAGAAGGTAAGGATTTCAGTTGATTAGGAGGTGTTTAGTTGGGATAATATGATTTTACGCTGTAAATATTTTGCTCAGGATAAGGATGATGGCGACGCTCAACTGCAAGGAGGATGTCTTTATTCATTGGTGAGAGGAGTTATTATTATTACTATTCCCCACTTGCTTCAGTACTACTGCTTCCAAGGTTGATCTCTTGCACCAATTCTTGTTCTTATTCTTCCTCTTCTTCCATGCAACAAACATTATTAATTCTTCTTTCGGCTTGATAATGCGTTAGGTGAAAGTTCATGTTTCTTGCAAAAAATTTAGTTATTTGGATATATTATTTACTTCTTCTCTTTTACACTTGATGTTGGTCTTTATTTTGTGTGTTTTCTATTGGGTTGAAAAACCAGAGTTGCTTTCTGTTCTCTTATTACTTTTTTGTTTTGTTATTATTTTATCTATTTCACTTGAATTTTGATTATCGAAGATGAGGAGGAGGAGTTGACGAGAGAGAGAGGAAAGTAAGACTTCTTTTGTTTCTGGCTAATTTTTCCAGTAATTCGTCTATCTTGGTGTGCTTAAGCTAATGCAATCAAATCTGATACGATCGCATTAGCTTACTGAATAATTGCTTTCTATTCTGTGAGAAAAATGCTTTTGGCATATAGAAGAAAAAAAAAGAAATTAATAAGATATCTCGAAATTGATGATTGGATGAATCTTACAGCCAATACACTAAAATTCAGATATTTTATTAATTTCAAGAGTTTAAAATGAAACTGATGGAAACAAGCAACAACAAAAACAGAAGAGCATTGCAAAATAACTAGACGAAAGATATTGATTATTCTTTCCATATATTTGATTGTCTCCAAAAGATCCAATTAACAATAAGGATAGGGGGGGGGGGGATGAGGGGAGATAGGAAAAAAATGTTTTACAGAGAAAGCACCCTCTCTCTCACTCTGAAATCTCCCCTTCATGTTTTCATTGGTTTTTGAATTTCATCCTTCGGTGCTGTGCAAAATTCAAAAATGTTTACACAGAGTTTGAAAGCATAATTAGATTTATTTGTTATTACCTCATCATATTGTTTTATTTTCTCTAATCGTTCTTTTAGTTCCAATTACTTCTGAATATCGCGTTTCTTCTGCTCTCTTACTTGTTTTATTTCTTGGAGATTATCGTATCTCCTCTTGCTTTGTTAAACCATATCTTTCTTCGTAATCTGTGCAACATATTCAAATAGAATAACCCCCTCCTTAATTGACAGCTAGAAAATATTTAAAAATTAATTTTACATGCACTTTTTCGCCTCGCACAAGTCGATTAAGAGTTTTCTCGTATTTCGAATCTGAATAAGATCGTTTCGTTGTTTTATATTAACTAGTACTGAGGTTAGAACTTATGCCTTAATTATTATGATTATTATTATTTATAAGATTTGACGATTGTGATCTTGTATTTTACAAATTCTTGGAATTCTTCGAATCTTCCATATTTTAGCCTAAAAAATCTATTGTGCTTTTTGCTGGTTTCAGAATTCTGCCGTATTTAGCAGCTTTTTACTTTCTTGCCAGGCACAAAGTACTCAAACTGGATGGTGAGCAACTGCCTTTATTCTCTTGTTGCCTTTTATCATTTTCTTGCTTGTTTTTCAATCCAAAAAAATAAATAAAATTATTCATTGAAAAAAAACAATTAAACAATATCCACATATGCCTGACTGTAAATTTAAATTCATTTTTTCTCACTATTTACCTTGAATAGTTAAGTCTTCTTGTCAATTCGATTCGCAATATGCGCTTTCTTTCTCATAAAATAGTCTTTCAACATAACAACTGGGTCTCCTCCTCCTTGATGATTCTCATAGTTAGATTGATTCAGCGACATAAGAGATTTCAAGCTAAGTTATGATTTCTTTGTGATAATGCTCATTGGGAGAGGTTGAATATGCTCGGATATATCCTATTTCTGAATATGATCATTTTAGTTTAACGAAGGAGATAATACACTTGCAAGTTGTTAACTCGCCGGTTCTTAGATCGAACCAAGAATCGAAAAAGGTTATTCTTAGATATCCAATTCTTCTTCTTGTTCACATAATGTACATTATTACTGTTTTTGTTGTTGTTGTTATTATTATTATTATCCTTGTTTACTTAACTTTTACTATTCTGAATAACCAAGCTGATTAACATTGTTGTTGCTACTGAATAATTTGGCATGTTTCTGAAGCCTATCACTGCAGTTTAGTTAAGCTGATTGCTATGTCTTTGGATCATGTAGGTTGTTGTTGCTATCTGATAGAATGATGGTTGTCTTCCTAGTTGCATTATTTTTTTCCCAAGGGGTTACCATTCTGGTATTTCGCTGGTTTTGCAGTTTATGCAAGTAATCATAACTTGTCTCCCATGGCGTTTTCATCATCATGTCTTGCCTTTACTGGGATAGCTACTATGTTTGCTGCTACTGATGATGTCCGTATTATTATTGATATTATTATTATTATTATTATTATTATTATTATTATTATTATTATTATTGATATTATTACCATCCTTATGGCTATGATGATTTACATCTATCCTATCCAACATATTATTACCCTTTACAATCTTAGGATACTTGCTGTTTGAATCGACTCTGTTAATCATTGTTTTATTGTGCTGACTCCTAATGTTTTTAGTATTATTATTCCAAATGTGATTTCTATTGCTAGTTTTCCGGTCTACTCACAGATTCATAGTTATGCTAGTAATCTTATCTTGACATATCTTGAGATTGCTGATTTTATCCACAAAGATTAATAAAAGGATGAAGGTTTGAAGACTACTACTGCTGATATGATGAGGAAATAAGATCAGTTTAATAGGGTGATGGAAGATATGGATTTGGATTTAAATATCGTTATTGCTATTCGTAGATCTAAGCTAATACCTGCTAGTGCTATGAAAAGGACATTCCATGAGGCATGCATTACTAATGGAGCGGGAATTGTGAAGGGGAAGGCTATTGAAGTTGGGAGTGGTTTTGTTAGGAATTATGTGATTCGTATTTTTATTGATTATCTGATTCGTGTTGTTGCTATGAGGAGGAAGGTTAGGAATATTCGTTTACTTCTTCTTCTTCTCTTTCCTCTGAATTTTCTTATTATTTACACTAATTCTCGCTACTTTCGTATTTTTCCTCCATCGATTCTTAAATCACTTCTTTCTCAATTTATCCTTCTTTTTGTTCCTCCAATCTCTGCTGTTATTATCTTTACCGTTCTTCTTATTCCTCTTCCTATTCATTTCTACCTTATTACTCCTATGATTCTTTGAGTTATTCCATCTGTTTTTGTTCTTATTGCTTATTTTGCTATTACTACTACTATTACAATAGATTTTATTATTAGATATTTAGCAGCGATGTTAGTTGAGTCCATAATTATGATTATTATTCTTCTCTTTTTTCAATTGTTTAATGCTGGATCATATCTTGTCGTTATTCTTTGAGTTAACTCAGTGATTAGGAGAATACTTGCGTACTCTTCGAGCATTTCTCGATGGATTTATTTTATTCGGGGATTGCAAGATCTGTAGATGGTTGCTTAAGTGAAATGCAAGCACACTATTAGTACATAATAGGTGTTATTTTGGTCTGCATTGGTGGTGATAACTGAACGCCATTGAGAATAAGTGTATTTTACTTTAGGACTAATGAAAGCTACTTTTTGATTTGTTTGATTTTTCTTTTGATAGGCGAGTCATTTAGATCGGCGTAGATCTCCTTTAGACGTGGTGATTGAATAGGACAGCGAAGAGGGGAAATATCATGTAAGTTATCATCGTCGTCTTATAATTAGTTAATTGTAGTATTATTATAACTACAATCTTAATTGACTAAATTTTCAGGAGATTTGTGAGGTAATATAGAATTACTTGGCAGTTGTTCTGGTATGGTTTAATCATATTTGAGTTTATTGTTGCTGTTAGTGTTTCTCGGAGGGGTGAGAAAGCAATTATTATCAAGATTCCTGTTAGGCTAGGATCTTTTAAATTCTTAGTCTTACTGAAATGAAAATTATTCCTAATATTATTATTATTATTACAAAAGTTGTGATTATTTTTTACTATTCTAAGTGTTTAGTTTTAAGTTACTTCTCTGACGCTATTTCGTTAATGTTTCACATTCAATATTAAACTGAGCAGTATCATTCCCTTCACTTCCAGATTATTATTATTATTACACAGCATATTCTAATTCTATTTCTGAAGCCAATTCCTAAAATATATATCCTTCCTTACGATTCTTTCTTTCTGAACTATTTCTTCTTTTCTTCCCTTCATTATTAAGGAATGATAATCCTCGTCTATTTATTCTTGGTGTTTTCTGTCTGTTCTTTAGTATCTTGGATTCTTTATTCATAATTTCATTTCTAATGTCTTACGATCCTTTTTACTTAGAAAGAAATGACATAGTTGGTTAAGAATACGATGAACATTTCGATTATTCTAGGTTTCTTTAAGATTATTAGTTGTGTATTCTCGTTTATGCTTTCATTCTCAAATCCGAATAGCTACAAGAATCTGGCAATATCTAGTGGCTAATAGGGCTAAGGGAATTCCTCGAATTACTTAAATTATTGATATTATTGTTGCGATTGCTAGTGATTTAGATATTTTTCTTCAAAGGAATAATACTATTACTACTGATATTGCTTTAACCACCTCCATCTCCTCCAAAGGAACAATAACCATTAATGCTATTATAATTTAACTTTTCCTAATTTTGTTTATTTTGTTGACTATTCCATTAACTTTCCTCAATATCATTAGAATAATTACAAAAATTATCTAGGAATGTGCATTTATCATTATTTCTTCGTTCGGTTAGTTTTCTGATTTTGTTACACGAATTATTCAATGTGTGTTTCTTATCTTCGCAAATCGTTGAAATTCCCACAAGAGACCGTTTCGGTTAATCTTCCAAATTACTAAGCTAAATCGAAACGAGATCATTGAATATTGCACTATCATTCCAAACGCTAGAGCTACCATCATCAGCAACATTACTGTACTGTCTATGACAATTATCCTTTTCTTTCCTATTTTAAAAGTTCATTGGCACAGTAGAAGGAACATATTTGTAAGAATATAATGGCTTTGGAGATTCATTACTGTTAATTCTACTTTTACTCTTCTTGTCTGGACTTAAGATATTCTTGCCATTCTCAGGAATACTACATATCCTGCTTTGGAGATACAGATTACTATTTTTTTTATTATTACTAATATTAATATCCCTTCTCTTCTTCTTCCTCTTATTGCTATTATGAATCTCAAGCGAATCTTCATTTTGCGGTGCATTATTACCATTAATACTATTTTAAATCTTGAATTCACATTGATAATCGGTATTATTATTTCTATGTTCTCTAGGGTTCTTCTAAGCTAAACTCTAAAATTAACATTTCTCATAGGAATCCAAGTCTTTCCTGCTGGCATTTAAGAAAGTTATACTTTACCTACTAGTTATGCCATGTTTATTTTAGAATTAATACTATTATTCTTCTTCGATTCCACGTATAATATTATTATTATTTCGTTACTTTGAATTACTTCTTGGATCTCTCCTTCTCCTTGAACTATTTCTCTACCGATAGCAAATATCCTCTGTTTCTACATCCACCTGCTAAATCCCATAATCACTATCATCATCCCTGCAATTCTTCAAATCTCTAACCCCTTAATTCTTTGGTTTTAACCTGATAGCATCACTGATCTTATTCAAGTTAAACATATCTTTATCACTAGTACTAATACCTTATTAACTCGCATTTGTTTTATCTTCCTGCTAATACAATCTATCATATTACTACTTTTAAAACCTTCCGTGTTCGTGTTCAATCATCCCCTGCTTGTTATCGTTATTTTTCATTCTTTTCCTTTATTTTAGTGTACCATCATTTACACTGTGAGTTCTCTCACTGCTTACCTATTATTTATTGCTCTCTCTGGATACCATCGCAGTACAATCTAAATCTCTTAGCTAATTCCCAATCTTCTTCGGAGTCAAGCAAGCACTATGTGGAAAATAGTAGCTATGATTCATTGGAGTTTATTCTGCTGAATTGATATCGAGTTAGTTTTTCGAATAGAATGAAGATTAACTTTACTGATAATGACTCTGCTACAGTTAATATCCTTGCTAAGACGCTTCATTAATATTCATTTGTTCTTGCCATTACTGCTGGAATGTTGAGTTATTGGATCCATGACAATATGCATATTAGTCTTTCGTTGCTGTTGCGTTACTAGAGATAGCTTATTGTTGGTAATTTACTATTCTTGAAAGAGAAGAGTGAGGAACATATTATCGCTTATGATCATAATGATGATATTCTAGTGGAGTGTTATTACTCTAGAACAAATGATCAGAGCTATGCTTATGGAAGTAGTTTTATTGTAAAGGTGTTGCTGTGTTTGTTGAATGGTATTTATGCTCTTGTTGGATAGGTTCTTCTTTAGGAGGAACGAGGGAGTATGCGAATCTGTTAAGTCTGCTGGTGTATGATTATTCTTATTAGTGCTGCTGATGATTGTGATAGTCATGGTAGTCTTAGCTATTATAGTAACTACGCTGATACTACTCTAAAGTCGATTCTTATTATGAAGTTGATTTGATCTTTGTATAACTTTGACATTCTTCCATTGTCTCTGGTTCCTAGAAGGTACCTTCAATATCAGCATATTCCTCATATTCTTCTTCTTCAGTACTTTACGTACGGTAATTTTCTTCAATTTGTTTATACTCATTTGCTTTTTCTTCTTCATAACAAGGCTGCTCTTAATCATGACTATTTCGTGCTGCAGAAGAACTTAGCATCATTTTTTTTTCTTTGTGAAGAAAAAAAAAACAAAACCAGCAAAATAACTTAAGATAAGTTATGATTAAATTCTTGAAATCTCTAAACTGAAATTATCTTCTTGATGCTATGATATTGCTATTGCTGCTCATGATGATGTTATTGATGGACATAAAAATTATGAACAATGTATTTTTAATGGAAGAAATTTAACCGATTCTTAATTTGTTCTTGAGAATGGAATAATACATAAACGAAGGGATTATTGTCGAAGATAGAATGGCAATATCAGAATTATTGCGCTCGCTGTAAAGCGGAGAAAAGATAGAGCTTATTATCTTGATTTTGCAATTCATGACATCAGGAAGGAGAATATTATCCATCTCTTCGTAGGGATAAATTGATTCGTTATGAAATTGAGCTTATTTATCAATAGAGAGATCTAGAAAATTGTACTTCGATTTGTAGAAAGTAAACATCATTGAAATCAGAATCCAATAGCAAGAATGACATATCTGATTTAGTTAGTCTATGCGAAAGTTGTAGGTAATCTAATTGTGCTCTTTCTTTGTCTTCTTACCACATTTTAGGTATATTTCATATTAAAGCAGAATGAAGACCGCTTACGATCGACCTCACATGGAAATCTTTTCAAAAATGGAAAAGTTGTGGTTTTGTATTTTTGTTTAGTTAGCCAAAAAAAAAGAAAAAGAACTTCTCTATGTGTATTAGTATTCCTTTTTGAAAAAGGGAGCTATTTTGACATAACATAAATACAAATTATTAAAGATAATTGCGGGAAGCAAGATAAATAATGCGCGCGGGGAGATTATTTGTATGTATCCTAAGGAAATCAAAAAAAGTTTTTGATCGCTCTCTCTCTCTGAAATACATTATCAAATCAACACACACATACAAAATAGCAAGAAATTATTGTTTACTGCAATATGGAATTCGATTAGTTTAGCATCAATGAGATAGACTTCCTGACGAAGCAGCAGAATCTAGCCACGATATTGCCAAGCTACACAGAAGAGAGAGTCTACAATCTCATTTAAGTAATCACATATTGTATGAACTACATGCTTTTATTGATAATTTTACTCTTTTTGTTGTGCTTAAGGGTGACTTTGGACCGTTCAAGCCGAACATACCAGCATAAGTAATTCGCATATATACCTTTCATATTTTCAGTGTCGCCCTAGAGAACGCATTCACTTTCTCCTCATTCTCATATCATCCATGTTTGTTAACTTTGTATTTATCTTTAGGTTCCTTTGTGGTTAGCGATACATTTGAAGAGGAGCAATAAATGCAGAATAGTCCCTCCAGATTGGCTGACTGTGTCGACTTTGAGTGACGTAGTAACCAATGAAAAAGAGAAAGAAGATCTATAAAATCTTCCATTTCACTTCTTCGAGATGGCGCATATCCTCATCAAAGTGTATTTAGACAAAGATAATTCATGGAATCTTACCAAAAGCCATTCCTGTGAAAAAATACTTAGTTTATTTGATGTAAAGCTGTGACGAATCCATCCCGAACGTGTAGAAAGTTAGAAGCCTACTGGAGGATATCGAGGAGATACGCTAAACGAAGATAGATTCGAAAATGGCCAAAATCGATAAGAACACGAAATTTCTGAAATTGACGAATATATCCTAATATGAAGTCAACAAGAGTAGAAAAGTGTTTGAGATGCTATTTGGCGGACTCAATGATATTCTCAAAACAGTGGAGGTATTAAGAGGGAAGGGAATATATGGAGGAGTATGTATGGATGCTGAGAAAGATGATTATTCTAATAAAGGGAAGGGAATTAATTCATGTAGAATGAATGGCAATATTATTTTTGAAAAAAAATTAGAAAAAGAATGTCGATCCTTCTGAACTCATTCTCTCACAGAACTTAAGCTAAAATCAAGGAAGCTGAAAGAAACAGAAACAGACAGAAGAGATGACTGTGGGGAATGTCAATAATAGTTAGTGAGGAACTGCTCATCTAATCTAGAGGGTGAGAGATGGATTTTGTTTATATTAGTGAGTTTGTGTGTATGAAAATATATATTTTGGATGTCTGAAACTTAGGAGGGGAGTGCATTTTTACAATTAAGGTTGCTTAGAAAATTAGGAAAGGAGAGAGAGGAGATTGATATTTGTGTTGTAAAGTTGTTCGAAACAATTGTTTTAAAACTCCAAAATGTAAGTGATTTCTCCCCTTTTTTTGTTTTTTGTTCTGAATTGATTTAAGTGTCCATTTTTGTGATTAATAGTGATGAATTCTCTAATAAAATATCCTAGGATTTAAGGAAGAAATAAGAGCAATATTTGTATGCCGCATGCATCTCGAAAGAAACTCACTCAGAGCAAAAATTCTTATGAAAAAATTAAAATCATCTACCAAGCTAAAATAAAAATCAAGCGAATATTGAGTTTTCAAGACACATAAAAAGACTGAATACAAACTAAGGAATATTTGCATTGATTTTAGTTTTGTTTTTTTTCTCAAAAGAAATACACTAAAAAGTTGTTGATATCTACACGCTCACAGACACACATATTTCAATATAAATGATGCATATTGAGAACTAATCTTAAGCAGCAGGTTTACGGTAGTCTTCATTGAGCATCGTCTTACCTGGTGAGAAAGTAGATTTATCTGGGATAAATGGATAGCTCTAAGTAGATAACAAAGGATTTCATGTATCGAGTAGTGACAATACAGTCAGCGCTAAGCGTGGAGGTGTGCTTGTTTTCACTTCGATGGGTGAAGGAACTGAGAAAAGCAATTCCACAGTTGGATTAGGATTGCAAGGTGAATTCAGGAAATACTACGCTGAAGCAGATGATTACGTGATTGGGATTGTCAAAGGGAGAATGCAAGAAACTTATATCGTTGATATTGGTGCTGAGGAAGATGCTTTGCTGTCGTTTTCTGCGTTTGAAGGTGCTACAAAGAAGAATAGACCTAATCTAAGAGATGGATCAGTAGTTTTCTGCAGAATAGCTGAAGTCAGTCGATATTTGAAGGTTAAGGTTGATTGCATTCATCATAAAAACAAAAAGCAATGGATGACTGGTGAGTCATTCTTCGGGCAGCTGAAAGAAGGCACAATTGCTGCGATACCAATTGTTTATGCTAAGGAGATCATAGCAGGGGGTGATCATGTGTTTAAGGCGTTTAGAAAATACATCTCGTAGTTTGAAACATCAATCGGAGCAAATGGCATGGTATGGGTGAAAACGAAGCAACCGAAGAACACAATTCTGATAATCAAAGCGTTGTAAGAATGCTAGTTTTTGACATAAGAAGATACGAAAGATTATATTGAGAAATTATCAGGGTTTCTTGTGAAAGAATGAAGGAACAGGAAGGAACGGGAAGGATACAGAGGTATATGCATGCGTGTATGTATGAAAATATGTGTGTTTGTGTGTGGTTTTGCATCGTGCAAGAATAAATTTAACTAAAATGGATTTGGAAACCTGATAAATGAATTATGAAGAAAAAAAACATGTAGATTTTATGTGAGAGGAGAGGGGATGGTTGCATGAATATATTGTGCCTTAATTTATCCATCTATTTCCTAATGATCTCATTCATCGAAGATAATCTCTCCAGCAATGTCGTATTGAATGGTTGGGATAACTGACTGAAGGAATTTCAAGAATATAAACAGACACTAGTGACTATGTATCACACCGCCTGCTTCCTGAATATTATCGATCATGTGCTTGATAACCTAGGAGTGCTTGCAAGGGTGCAGTGATGCTGATTGGATGCCTAGGAAAAATAGAAAAATAAGCATGAAAAGAGGAGGTTGCTAGATAAACACAGAAAATAACAGTTTTATGGGGCATTTCCCTTGTATGTATGTGTGCGTGTATGTGTGTGTGCTTGTGTAATAATACCTGTCTGAGGATTGGTTTCAAATGTCACCGTTTTATTTGAGTAGTGACTGACGATATCTTCGAAGATCTGCTGTTGTTTCAGAGGCACGTTGTCTTCATCGATGCCATTTAGGAACAAATGCGGTGTGTAATATGCTAAATCGTACGTGATTGCGAGATCATAATATCTCCTTTCCACAGGCGCTTCAACTACGATCACATTATCATCATCTTCATTCTGGATGATTCCCTCGCACGGTTGATTCTTTTGATCACCTTCCATGAAATGCTCCTTCGTTTAGAGACCACTGCTTGGAAGTTTATTATCAGTAATGCTCCCAGATGGTTTCTTCACATCGTCGTCGTTGTTGATCAAGAACTCATCGTCTCCCTAGAAGAATAACAATTCAGAATAAAAGGGTTAATTCTTTTTAAACCTTTTCTCCTCCCATTTTTGAACTTACTTCCTGCGCATTGAGTGAGAGGCTCTCCATGAGTTCTCTGACTCTCTAATCGCAAGGGACTTTCTGCATAAGTAGGTACTACTTCTCCAACGGCAGATATTTGTTCACGTATTTATCTGCACTTGCTGGCATCCATTTCCATTACGGACACATTCCAATGAGCTGATCGCCACTAGCTACGAATTCCTGCACAGTGAGCTTCCCCTCCTTGAAGAACGTAGATTCCGTTGGTGGCGCATACACCGCAGAGATAATGTCGTTCTTCACGTTGTTGAGTTTGTTCTTGACTGCGTCCAACATAATTGGTGAGATTCTTTTTTCTGTCTTTGTGTTTTGTAAGTTTATGGGATTATTGGAATTCAATATTCTTAATACACAACCACTTGTAGTTTGTTCTTATATTCTCCTTCTATTCTATTCTATTCAATCTCTCCCTCCCCTCCCTACTCTCATATACTAATTTTTACTTTTTGATATCCTCTGCCTCAATAATACACCGTCCAAAAAAGCACACATGCAACAAAAAATTACAAATTTTTAATTAAATTGTTCCTTTGAAATTTTAGAATATTGCATGCATAAATATGCTTAATATATCTCCACATTTTCTGTTTTTTTCTTCTTTAATCTCTCCTCCTCAGAATATCCTGCATGCTAAGCTACTGCTGTTATTATTACTATTATTCTAATTCATGCTCGTATTATTAAGTTAATAAGCCGTAGGTGAATTTGACGTGAACTAAATCTACTACGGTGAGGAACCTGTGAAATGCAGGATGCTTGTTGGAGATTAAGAAGCACTAAAGTTAGTAGTATTATGATTATTACCATGCACATTCACAGCAGGAACATCACTGAGAACTACAAACAAAAATAGCTCAAATATTTCATGTGTGTATTGTTCTGAAAGCTAAATATTCAATGTTTTGAATGCCTTAGATATTCTCTTCTCTGGAATGCCTAATACCTTCGCAGCTTAACGCAATCTACATCCTAATATTATGCTCTCATTACTCTTCGCGATTTCAAACAGCATAGTACTGTACATATGAAGGAATTCGAGTTGTTATTTGCTTTCACATGCAGCTGCGTAGAGAATCACTAAGTAAATATCTCGCATGGATGTTTTCTAAAATGCTCTGCCTTCGAAGAGATCAATCAATTCAACTGCAGTCTATTCAGTGAACTCCGAGAGAATCTCCTTGAGAATGATTGTCAGTTTGAATTCATCCCAGTCAACGGAATCTAACTCAGCTGCTAAAGATAATGGATTACTCGCAGAATCATTCAGATTAAGTTATTCCTGCGAAGAAAACAGATTAGTAGTCTAACTAGTGCTCACATTCGATGTGCTTGTGTTTGCGTTAAGGTTGTCAGTTTGCTTGAAACCAATAGATTAGTTTGTGGTGTTGAGATCTCTAGCACCTTTTGCAGAATGGGGAGCAGAGGAATGATTGAGGTTGTTTTGTTATGAAGAAAAGCTAGTTGATTAGGCTTATACTGTTACAGTTGCAGATGGCTGTGAGGATTACTACTGCTGCTGTTGATGTTGCAACATTGATTGCTATTACCCAAGATGCTACTTCAGAAGGGGATGCGAAATGAACTTCAAATGGATGAAATTGGTTAGTAAAGATAAACCAATTCGTGATGAAAGGATCTCAAAAGATGTCTTATTGCTATTAGAATTATTACTACTATTCTGCTGACGGAGAGGCAGTGTCATATTCTCCTTAGGAGCTCTCGAATGAAGTTTCTACCCAAGTTTCGTGAAATGCTGTTTCTAAGAATTATTATTATGCTGTTGTTGTTATTGTGAAGCCTACTACTACTGCTACAGTTGTTTTTCATTTTCTTTGTATCCGTTCCCGATGCTCTTAACGAACTCCAATTTGAATGCATTCATAGCAGAACACTAAATGTATTTCAAACAAAAAAGGAACAGAAAATTATTTGTATTTTTTTATGCTTTTCCTTTTTATTATTGTGAAATCAAATTAAGTACATCAAATAACTAAAAACTTAATCCTACTGGGTAACTTGTGTGGCATAGCATTTTTGAATGTTCTGCTTTACCAAACACAAAAAGACACACACATTTAGGAGGATTAGAAAGTGCATTTCATTAATTGTTGAATTTGCGTGTTGCTTTGGATTGCTAAGCGAAAAAAAAAATTAGAAAAATACATCTCATTCGGATATTTTTATGGTGTCACTTTCTTGATTTAAAAAACTAAGGATCAGTTAGAAGAGAGAATCTCAGCTCATGAATGGGACATAATAATTATTGTTAATAAGCCCTGTCATTCTGAAAGAAGGCTGCTAACAATTTTTAACATGCACATGCAGTTTTTGGTAGGTTCAATAATTTGGTAGTTTTTAAGCATTTTCGTTATTATTTCTTTCAATATCAGATATTTGAGTCTCCTTCTTTTTTTGACTAGTTTAAATTTACAGTGATGGTGGCGGGCAACTCTACGGAATTTATTCTTATTATTACTGTTTCAGCTATTCCTTCTGGTTTTATTCATCTTTAAACTAAATGTTCATCCTTGTTTTTTCAGCGACGTTTCAAAAAAGACATGAACTTTATTTACTTATCAATGGCATTCTCGCAGCTTCTTTCACTTTCTAACTCTCCTTAAACTCTAGTTTCATTTTGAGTTGTTATTCTTAAAATCAGATTGTTTTTTTCTTCAAACCTTTTTTATTTCCACAGAAACAAAATCAAAATAAATACTTTTTTAAACTTATTGTTAAGTGTTTGTTACTCAATCCTTAATGCATCTAAGTCATTAGGGAATTCCATTTCATTTCAGCCAATCATTACTTCACTGGATAACCGCATAGTAAGACCAAACAAACAAAAAAATAATACTAAATAAAAAAGGATAGGTGTACTTTTTAATTATTTATGATAAAGCGGAGAGCGAATAGTAATTACTCTCGACATTCTCTGCAGCCACAAGAATATGAAAAATCTCTTGATGACAGTGTTTTCTTGGGTGATACATCCCTAGAGTTGCGAAAACTAAACAGACTCAAGGAAAGATTATGGGATTTACCATTTGAAATGATCAAAAATACCGCTGTTTTACCCGAATTTGATGCGAAAAAGAATGGAAATCATAAGAGCCTTTGCACTCCTGATGGCAGATGCAGCAGTGCGTTTAAAACTGGATTATCATAGAAATAATTACTTGAAAGCACAAGAGGATTTACACCTAGAATGCGTGATTCCTATTAAAAGATTCATTCTAAGTAAATATTGCTCTGCGATGACATTGATCGTGATCATGATGATTACTACGATCCATAGACTGAAAGAGATACAGCAGCGGAAAGTCGAAGTCTTCTTGGTGGTAGAACACTTCCAATATCAATTTTCGAATCCAGAGAAGGGTTCAAATCATCTAATCGCACGAGTATTGCTCTCTCAGCTAGAGACAAAAGCATCGATACGAGCATAAATGATCCTTTAAATAGTAATTTTCATATGAATAAACGAATTCTCCAGAGATCGATAATATCTTCCAAATCAATCTAAGAACCTTCGCCTAATAAATCGATTAGTCAATCATAAGTATTTACGCATTAATATGAATTATTTTATCTCAGTTTTCTTATACATTTTTTGCTTATTTTGATCATCAGCACATTAGAACTCGCCGCAACAGCAGTAGCAACAATGATCTAAACCCTACAGTTAATCACAGACTCAACAAACATAGACGCAATGGGATTGTGGACTTACGATAAATCGGGAGTCCATCTTATCTTTATCTGAATACCGTTTCCAAAGAATTCCTGCCTTCGTGGCTACGACAGCGCCCTGATTTTTTACGATTATTTCTGCAATCCTAAATCAACAGAGATCTTGAAATCCCGTTACTGTTTGCGAAGAAGTAAATAAAAAAATGAGTTTTGCCCTTTTTTCAAAAAGTTGTTGTTTTTTCTAAATATTTTTATAAAAATAGACCTACTGAGAGATTTTTTTATGAAACGGAGATACTAATAAAGTATTTGCGAAGAGTAGATGTGTTCAAAGGGAGTAATGTTTCGAATGAATTACTTACTTTGATTTCTTAGAAAATCGCTATTCAAGTAGCTTCTTCAGGGGAAATAGGTAAGATTAATGAGAGAGATAAAGAGTAAGCTGTTGTTTTAAGTTTTTTTTAATTCTGCAGTCTAAGAAAGGGGTTCTCATATTAGTGGCATTTTGATTCTCTTCTCAGGGATTGCAAGTTGTTTTGAGTTGACAGATTCGTCTGTTCAAAAAAATACCACATATTAGCTACCAAAAGATACCTGCGTGAACTCTAACCTCGCACATTCTTCAAATACTTTACCTTCCAATATCTAAATCACCGCTAAGACAGATTGTGTATTTCTAACATTATCTTTCACAAATCTAGCTAATCTCTCAGCGGAATACTTTCAAAATTAAAAGCAACCTTTTGTTCATTGTCTCTCTGTATCTTCTCCATTCTTCGGTGGTCTACATCGAAACACTTTAGAATCACTAGCTGAGCATGTTGAAGGGACAATTTATTTTCAAAATGAAATGATTTTCAATACAGGTGATAACTCGGAGGCTATGTTTTTTATTTTAGAAGGGAAACTTCGAAAACAGAAGACATACTTCGCTAGGCATGCTAATCATTGGCCAGAAAAAGATAGAATTAAGAAAGGAACAAGAATTGCTGTTTAAAAGAAGATCGAAACGACTTATCTAACTTCAGCGTCGTTTTTTGGTGATATGGAGATGATTTATTCTGTTGGGAGACGAGCTGATGTTGCAGCTATGGAGACTTCATTTATACTGAGATTGGAGAGAAATGAGTTAATGAAAGTCATGAAACTAGAGGAAGTAAACGCATTAGTGAAATGGAGATAATCCTAGCCGTTAAAGTTGATTCCATAGGAGATATCGGAGGAATAAGATAAAGATCAATAGATAAGAAGTATCTAAGATGAGATTGGAAATTTGAAAATGAAAGCTGCTAGAAGGTTAATTTAAACGAAAGTAGCAGGTCATAACAAGGAATAGTCTCCTAATCGAAAGAACAAAGATAATTAAGGGATTTGATTATGAGATAAGAAAAATAAGAAAACATTATTATTTCCAGCTTCTAAGAGAATTTGCTAAATTATTGTTGTTAATAGACTGAATAGGTTAGATCGCCCTTGATTATGATGGCTAAGAGAGGGGAGTATAATTTAATAGCAAAAGAATAATAATTATTAACTTTGTCATTATTCTTTTGGTTGTTGCTTTGAAAGAAAGAATGAATCTATTTTGTGAAAATAGCAAAAAAAAGTCGTTAAATCTAATAAATTTTAATATTGTATGATTGAAAAAGTCAAGGAGATGTTAGAAATTATACGCTAGGTGTTTTAACATACTCGAATGAAGAGAGAATTAAATCTTTCAACTGTGTGGAGAATTGATTAATTTGATGTCCTTGAATTAGCTCAAGATTTTACATAAAAGAAGTGGGATCATCACAAAAAAAATTTAAAATTCTATAACATTTTGAATTTCTGGGTATTATTTCCCTGATATTCTTGGATTTGGATAGGTGATTACACGATTAATTAACAAAAAAGAAAAAAGAGATAATTATTATGCAAAAACAGAAATAACATTCATTGGATAATTTGGATTAGTTACAATTAGGGAACAGATCTAATAAAAAAAGCAGATTTTTCGAAGAATTATCTTAAATTTCAATTGTATGAGGTTTACAAAGGAAAACAGATAAGTTTAGTTTGGGAAATGCAATTGAAAAAAACAAATAAAACGCAGATACAAGATTGGCAAGGTTGTTTGGGGTTTTTTTGAATTAATTTAAATTTTGTTCAAAATCAACCAATTGAATTGAGCTGGAAGGAAGAGGAGAAACGGAAGAGATTTAGAAGAAGGAATAAATAATAAATAACATATGTAATCTTTTTAATAAAGAACAAGACTAATCGAGGACTAAAAATAACCCCAATTATTAAAGGGATTTTAAATGAAGTTAGTTTGGAAAATTTTAAGAAAATAGGCAAGGGTATGTTTGTGTGAGTGGAAGAAATGTGAATTCTAAAATATTCCCTTAAACAAACGAAGGATAGGAGGGAGAATAAACCTTTTTTGTTTGGGGTTTGAATCATTTAGTAGATAAGTAATTAAAAGGGGAGTGAATAGTAATAATAATCAGCATCAGCAGCAGCCTTAAATCAAGACTCGCAAGAGACACTCATGCTGCCAAGTCTGGCTGCAACAGAACTAAGTGAAAAACATAGACAAGAAGCTACATCATCAGAGGGACAAATAAATCTTATTGGATTTAATGTTGTTACAGAGTCAAAGTAATAAATGAATTTAGATACTTCACTGTAAGATAATCTCAGCGGTTTACATTCATAAACGATCTTATCTCGTCATCACAAGTTTGCTTAGTCCGATAACAACATCTAATTAGTTGAGAAAACGAATGAGAATGAAACAAAAAGTAATATGAAGGCTATGTTGAGTTCCTAGCAAGGAAAATTAGAAACATGGCAGAATTAGTAGGAAAGGAAAATGTCAGATTAGACTAAAGTGAGAACTCATGGAAGAGTTGATACAAAGTAAATTAGTGAACTGAATTATGCAGAATAGCTGAAGATGCAAAAAGAGTAGACGACGAATATGCTTAAGAGGTTAAAGACATTTGATCTCTCCAAAGCGACGCGAGTCCAGCGTGAGGTTACCGTGGATGTTAGATAGAAAATAAATAAATTTGAAGGTGCTGCGATTCCACCAAATTTCGAGAAAGCAAGAGCACATCAAGTAAGAAGAAGATGAAGATTACGAAAAATTGAGTTTGTTTGTTCGGTTTTTTTAGAGGAAAACTTGCTGGATTTTTCAATTATTTTGGGGATAACAAAAATAATTATTCTTCTTTTTTTTGTGATTGCATTTAGTTGGCTGCGAAGGTAGGTCAAGAGAAGGACATCAATGAAATGAAAGAAGATGAAGACATTGGATATTGTGAATGCTGTGCGAGATAGATCTAGCGTGCTGAGTTGAGTGCGAAATGTAATATCTATGAGTTGAGTTTTCTTGGTAGTGGATATCCATTGTATTTTTAGTTTATGAAGTAATGTATGATGCTCCTAACATTAGTGTTGTTGTCAAGTGGGTTATTTAACGTTATCACAAACATTCTAGGTAGGGAATCTTGCAAGGAGAGTAGTACTACAACAGGGAGTTGCAATAAAGGTGGATGGATAAGTTTGTTTTCGCTTGGGAGTAAATCCTAATAGAAGACATTCATGGAAGTGCAAGGTTACTTGAATCTCGCATCGCTTGTGGCTATGATATTCTTATTGTAATTCTTCCGGAAATTGCAACGAGAACTTGATACGAAATGCGATGCGGAAGATATCGCTGCAAATGACTATACATTGATAATCAAAAAGATTCCTATCGATTACGAAGCGCTCAACGACGATTACGATGATGATCTCAAGGAATTTATTGAAGAGCATGCTCTTGATGATAAGCAAATCGAAGTTGAATCTGTGACGCTTTGCTACAGTCTCAAGGAGATTAATATTCTCGAGAAAAAAAAGATGAAGCTCATAAGAAAAAAGTAAAAACTCCTGCAGAAGTTGAATGCACTGAAAAGATAATTCTTAGATATCAGCTCGAAGACTAAAGATAGCTAAGATACGATACATAATCATTCAATACACAAACAGTCGTTTAATGGTAAAGAAAGATATGATAATTTAGGTTTTTTAAGAAGAGGGAGGGGAGGGGTGGAAGGGGAACTAACTATTTTGAGAAGAAAGGTCTCAAAAGATTATGAGAATCTCACATTTGTTTGAGGGGACTTATCTCTCTTTTCTTCTTTTAATTGCGTGAAAAAATACAATTGGCAGCGTTTTGGCCAACATCCCAATTTTAACATCAGCCAACTCCTTCACCTAATGTCTCGCAGACTTCAAATCAAACGAGGATGGAGTCACAGGAAAGAGAAGACCGCCGTAGCTAGGATTGTTTCCTGAAGAATCCATTGCAGACAGGAGTGTCGTAGATTTACAGGAGAGGAAAGTCAACAGTACTTTTTCAAGGTAGATCAATTTGACGAAGTTACAAGGGTAGATATCACCGAATAGTGCAAATAAAATTCATGCCCCACTGCCCTGCCATAAGGTGTAAGATATAATTAACGAAGGGGATTCGTTACCGTAGATTGAAACGAATAAAGCACTTGAAAGCAGAGATAAGAGTAGCTTTTTCAATAATCAATCGAATACGATCAATACAGCAACCACAAAGCGCACTTCAAAATAATTAAGAAAACAAGAAACTAGACGTAAATCTATTATCAAACTCTCCACTCGATCGATAGCGCTAAATAAGAGATAAGCAGATTACATCTCCGCAATGGAACGAATCGATCTGCACTTGAAAGCTGTAGCAAGAAAGCTCCATCTCCTGAATGATAAACTTATGGATGGAAAAGGCAGACCATTTATGAGGCAATATTTCACAGGAATCGCGTTTGTCTGCCTGAGATTCGAATAAGGTTTAGATTTTATATGTCTTTAACCCATTGAAATTGATGTATGTTTTGCTGGTTTTTAAAATTAGACAAAGAAGAAATCATAGATAAATACCGACCTATTGGATTCTTCGATAAACTCCTCTCAAAGACATAACTAAAGCCTAGTTCAATGATCTACCATGACTAGAAGCTAGTTGTCTAGCAAGCTCCAGATCCGACTGATGTCTGCTGGGTGAATTTGCATTATTCCTCAGGAGAAAAAATAAGAAGATAAATTCAAGGATTCTTCTTTACTGGAGCGTGCTTGCTCGGATGTGCATTTGCAATATATATTTTCCATGATTTTCAAGAAACCTCATTGGAATCTGGTACTACTGCTGGATCATTTAGGCAATAAATTGTGTCGTCTATGCTCGCAGTTCTGATATCAATTCTCAATGCTCTGCTTTCTTATATTCTTTAAGCTACCAGCAAGTAACGATGATTGGGGAGGAGAGGATATTTCACAACAAAATAGCGAAATATTGAATATTTGTTATGGTATTTTTGTTGCAGTTATTGTAAGTATTCAACGCGAACAGAAATGAATATTTTCATTGCGAAGGGTTTATCTGTTGCTCGATTCATCAATTCTGCGATCATTAGTTTCGTTATTCAAGTCGTATTGTCATCTAAAGATACTTAAGATTCTCTCTTTGGAGAAGGTAATGCTCTATTTTTTAAGTGAATTTCTTGAATAAAAAAATAACTAATTTTTCTAAAAATCCCAAAAGGTGGTTTGGCAGAAAATGCAAATTATTTCATGATATCAAATTCCTTTGTGACAGCAATCGCATAGATTTTGAATCTGGATTATTATTGGAGACTGTTTCTGCGTTATCTTGAGACAAAAAAGGGAGAGAATTCAGTGTTAACCTAGCTGGAGCTCAACGAGTAAGAATACCATCAATAAATGCAGCAAAAAATAATTATCTTGATTTGATTTCATTTTTTTCTTAATATCTTCAATTAACAGATTGTATGAGAACCCTCAGTTCCCAATAGAAGAACGCTATGCTTAGTTGCTCATGACAATGTTTACAACAGCATTCTACTATCCAATTGTCCCTATGACGATTTTCTGGTCACTTATTGGAATATTTCTACAATATTGGATTGATAAAGTAACCAAAATCGAATTCTTTATTTATCTTTTCAAACTGACTTACTCCAACATCTCCTTTATATTATTTTCTAGTATAAACTCATTCACAGATGTTCCGTTCGCTACAACATGAGTGCAGAATTAAGTATCGAGATGACCGAACATCTGGAATACTTCCTGCCTATTCAAAGTGTACACAAAACAACAACACATAAGCACAATTTATTTTCATATGAATTCTGTTTTTTTTGTTTTATAAATCTTTTCAAAGATATCTACTCTGATCTTCTACTAATACGTGAATGGCGGTAGTTGGGGATTATCTTCAATTCTTGGAACTATTCTAGGCATGCTCCATGCGTTCCTCCCTATGCAAATGATAAATGAGCGGTTATTTTCTGTCGAGAAAGCAGAAGCAAATGTGCTCGACTATGAAGGTGCCTCAAAGTTCTTTATTACTGATTACAGCAGAGAAAACCCAATATATAAAGTAAGTGCTCGATAGACGCATGTGATGAAAATGAAGGAATAAATCACGAATTAGAGATCTTCTTTGAAAAAGAATACATAATTAGGCGCACTAACTTTGATTACGAAACATAAAGCAATTCGGTATGATGAACCAGAAAGAATCATGGAGGAGTTTAAAGAAGAAGAAAGCAGGAAAGGGAAGAGAAATAGTGAGATATCAAGTCATGCTTAGAATAATGTCTACGTATTGCAACCACCTTAGATCACAACGACAACTGATAAATAAGTTGTTTATATCTCCCCACATATTAGAGGATGCAGCGACAACCATCATCCGTATTATCTCTCAGATGGTAAGAACATATAAACCATCCAAAGATTAGACATTTTTCTTGAGAATTTTCATTTTTATTTACTTGCAGCAAAAACATCTGAGACGATCATTCTCTTCGAGGAAGATCCATCAACGAAATAAGCACCCTAAGAGAGCACTGGGTATCCTAAAAAACGAAATTATTTAATCAACAGAGTCTCCACGAATGAGACGAATCTCAACCTTGTTGAAGGCGAAGAAGACGATAATGGTGCAAGAGCGGTTGGTATCTAGAGCATCAACAGTCCTACTTACACTCATAATAACGTTTTAAACACATTCTAGTTCACTAGCTAGCAATATGGAAGCTAAGATATTCCTTTAAGTAATTTAGTCCATTTAGGTAGTTCGAATGGGATATCTTAGATGAACACAGATGGTTTAAGAAAAAAAAACTCCTTTGGTCCAGTTAGTATGTCTGATCAATAGCTGTAAAAACAAGGGGAAGAATCAGAATCTGGGGATATTTAAACTCCAACACATCCACTTCCAAGAAGTTCAAATCATAATGGTTTCTCTGATGCAGCGGATTTAGCGCTGACAGAACGTGAGACATTTAGAGCGACTAGATCACCAAAAACTAAGACGATTGGGGTATTCCCTGGGAATGAATTATCAGGAGAAGAAAAGAAAGAGGGTTTGGATAGGCATGATGAGAATAATGATAAGAATTCGTGGAGGTAATTGGATTTTTCTCAAAGAAGTTTAGAAAATAATAATAATAATAATAACATTAATAATATGAGTGCAATTTAATCAGATTTATCAGCTAGACCGTTTAATAGTATTAGCAAAGAGATAGAGTCCCTCTCCAAGAAGTTATAATTCTAAGATAATAACAGAATCAATAACAACAGTGATAACAGTAAATTTGGCTAAGTGAAGGGATCCAAAATTGATTCGAAGAAAAAAGTTAATAGCAATGATAATTCGTTCTAATTAGACAACAAGAACAAACCTGATTCAGGTATATCACCCAATGAAAGTGTTGTGAAAATGACAGCTAGTAATCTTAGCATGTTTCCTTCACCAAATTTTCAACCGTAATACCTCAACCCCGAGGATATACAGTTGTCCAATGAGAGCATTTCAACTCCTCAGGCTCTATCAGTGGCAAAACCTCGGTGAGAGGCTAGAAAAGAAACAATTAAAATAAACTCGTTTTATGAAGAATATCATTTTGATAAGAAATCCTCCTAATTCAAATCAACTTCTGAATTTCAAAATAGCAAATCAAATAATGATGTATTTGCTCATTGACAACTAACACAATATCTCTCTCTCTTTCTTTTCTTCTCACTCTCTTTCTCTCTGCCGTTTTCATAATCTCTTTAGCAATCCCATCGGCTCTAATTAATCTTATTAAACTCTTTTGAAATCTATTTTTCCAGTTAATATATTTATATTTATCTTTTTTTTTCCAGTGTGGATTGTCAGATCTATTACCACCTCCTTAAAGAATTATTCCTCAAAATCATAATAGAAAACCTTATTACAATTTTATTTAATTCTTTCATAATGAAGAATACATCCTTAAGGCTGTTTAAAATAACACTTAAATAATAACTTTCTACAAATATCTTTTTCGATTTTTATTTAAGTAGTCGCAATTTTATTCTTATGCCATACAAAATACAAATTGAGATTGTTAAACTGAATTGTTTAGCATTTTGAGATGAGGAAGGGGGGAGGTGAGAGAGAGAGAGAGTTTAAGATACTTTGCTGCTAAAAGGAAATAAAGGGAAAAAAAGTAGCTAATCACTCATAAAAACTAATAATAATAATACCAAATCCAACAGAGACCGTTTTCATTAATTTGATTTCGCTAATACAACCAACAAAATACAATAAAAAAGAAACAGAAATAAATAGCAAAAATCAATTCATGAATCCAGCGAACCCCTAAAACAGCAATACCAGTGCTAAGAACGATAACTCTGTTAAGTCTCCACCGCCTTAGCCTGAGTCAGTGAAAAGTAACGAGTTTATTGACCTTAAGTTTCTGCAGTTTTTGCCTACAAATCTTTCATTTTTTGTTGTTGTTGTACCTGCACAGACAATTTCGAATAATACTAGGATTATTTTGGTGCTCCAGAATAGCAAATCAACACACTTGATGAATCAATCTGCACGACTATTGTAAATATAACACAATATTTTCTTATCTTCTTTTCGTAGCTTATTTCTTGGTTGTTTTTTTTTTTACTTTTTCAAAGTGCAGAGAAATCAAGATGGTAGCGCATAAACTCTCTTATGTTCTCATACCTTCATTCAGTGAACAACGAGATAAAGAACTCAGAGAATGTACACACACGCACCCACAAAATAAAACCCATCACGGCTCTTTTATTTGACCATTTGTTTTGCCTGTCTTTGTAGGGGATCTATGGGGACCTATGATTTTCACAATGGTTCTTGCATCGTAAGTTAATCATTAGCTGTTAATTCTTGAAATATTTATCTGCTGTTTTTGGCTATTATCCTTAATAGAATTTTGAGCTTGAACACAACTGAGAACAACAATATCTATCCAACAGTCTTCTTGATCGTTTGGGGTGGCGCTCTTCTTCTGACCATCAACTGCAATCTCCTTGGTGGGAATGCTCATTATCTGCAGTGCCTCTGTGTGCTAGGTTATTGCATTTTCCCTATCGTCTTAGGATGCGGTGTGATCATCTTCTGCAATACACTTATCCATAGATTCTACATCAAAGCAAGTATCGCTGGATTTGCTTTCCTGTGGTCTTGCTAAGGTAAAAAAGTTACATATTTTTTATGAGCAATTAATTGAGCGTTAATTTATTTTTGAAAATGATTTTTTTGGTGTTGTTTTGTTCAGCTTCAACTGCATTCATGCAAAGCATCATTGATCCCGAAAAGAAAGCTCTCTCGATGTTTCCAGTCGTTCTATTCTTTCTGTTTTTATCTTGTTTCTGTCTCTTCCTTTGAGAGAGAGCGAAATAAATAACATATTAATGTGATAAAATATTTGTGTAATGTTTAGCTATTTACTGAATGAAACAGTAATAGTACTTCCTACTGATACGCCACTAAATTAAATGGTAATTAGCTTTAAACGAAATGGAAATGCTTTTCATATTACATTCAACATTCACATCTGAAATAGGAAATAGGGAAATAGGTTCAATAAATAAACATACGAGAGAGATTATGAAACATTTTGTTTTCAATTTAAAACTGATTTCTCTGAGATAGTTCATTCCTTTGTCAGCAGATATTAGTAAATGCTATCCAACTAAATCATAAAAATTGAGTAAACAAACGAAATAAGCCATTAAAAGAGGAGAGATAAAGGCAATAGATATATTGGGATTTATGCATAAAAACAAAATCAAAAATTATATTTTCTTACTTTTTCTGATTTCTTTGCAATCTCTAATGGGGTTCTATCCAACCCATCCTTAGCGTTGATATCCGATCCAAGCTATATTAGCAATGCAACCACTTTAATCCAAGAGTCTATTGTTTTTCCAGCTTCTGCTTTCGAAATAGCGTAATGCAAGAACGTTTAGGGTTATTTATTTATCTTGTATACTTTTTCAAGTGCAATTTATTTTTTGCTCACAATCCCAACAATTTCAGTGAGGTTATTCCTATCGATAGCCGATAATAACAATTTCACAGAATCTGTCGAGGAATATTGATCCATAAATTTATGGTGAACGTATTTGTTTTCAATCCAATCTTATTTGATCTCACTAGGGCTGTCAGCTGTAGGTTTTGGCTGGGATTGATCAAGATTATGAGTATTCTTCTCCCACATGGCATTTATGGTTTTATTGTCATTTTCTAAAAAGAATTCTATGATTTCATCGCTAATGTTATCTAATTTCAAGGATCGAATTTTCGATATATTCGTGCCTAGTTTACGATGGATTCCACTGCATTCCAAGCAGATCACCACACACAAATTCAAGCTTATCCAGGTTGGTTGCTCCTACCCGCAATCGGCACATGAATTGCTGGCTATAATGGAATAGATAAGCTCGTTTTAAATGGATTCCTCCTTCTAATGCATTGAAAGAGGGTACATACCTTGAAGATACTTACTACTTCGGTTGCTTTTCTCCGAAAATACTAAAGTTCCACGTCCCAGAACAAGATTTTTTTCTATGCCAGTTAAAATCGTTGTTTTCCATTACTTTTGAAGAAATATGTCAGGAAAATATAGAAAAAAAAGAAGAATCAATTCTAACCTAAAATGACTGCTAAGAAGACGCAATAAGAACAAGTGAATCTTACATCTACGGGGAGATCAGCTCGAAGGCATTAGCGAGCTCGCCTTTCGGTTAATCATTAAAATGCAACAGAGCCAATGTGCACAAAGGTGTTCTGCGGATACTGGTATGTTTCTGTTCTTCCTTAACTTCGTAGAATTTGCCTTTATCAATTTAGAAATAACTTCTTTTAAACTGTTTACTTTTCTTGCTTTTTGCGAGCAAATATTCACCAAAGAACGCCTGCCAATTTGGCTGAATTACAGATGAATTATTCAAAGGTAAAACTGAATCTTTTAGGGTTTTCATTCGTTAATTCATCTCCGTTAAATACCCTTATTTTAGCTTCAACGGAGTTTGGAATAATTCCAAATAGCTTTATAACTAAATATTTTCCAAACGTTGTTGCTCACTGAACGTCTAAAAGGATCCATAAAATACAAAGATAGCATTATCATACACTTGATTTAAAGGTCTTATTGTTTATCGGCTTACATTGAATGACTAAAGAATTGCACAAACACCATAGGATATTTCTAAATTCATCTCGAATTGCAGTCTATTGATGTGCTCTGTTAATTCATATTTCGCTGTCAATAATTGTTGTTCGCCCTGCTTATGCTAGTTCTGCAGTAAATCAATATATTCCTTGTCTTTCGCTAGCTGCAGTAGAAAGTAAAGATAATCATCCAGCACACCCATAAAAACAAATGATCCTGATTATTTTAAAAAATGTTACTGGAACTTTTTTCTTTTGTGTATTTTTCATCTCAATGGCTTCAAAACTTTCATTTGCTTTTGTCATTTTCTTCTTGAGCTCCTTGAACACATCTAGATTCTTCATGCAGTATGTGTTTAATGGATCAATAACCCTACTTGTGAGATTGTTTTGGAGGACATCTAGGAATGTCATAAGATCTTTGAAGAAATCGGATGAATATGAAAACATCGAGAACAGTTCTTTGCTATCTTCAACAAGTGGGATATTTATAGAGATCTCATTAGAAAGACTATTCAATGATTGACTAAACGCTTCACTGAATTTCACGACTTCCTTTAATTTTTTCCCAAATTTCTTCAGAAATATTCGGGTGTTTTCAGCTCGTTTTTCAATCCTTGCAATGTGAACCTTGTAGAAAGGACTGTCACTTATGTCAAATTGAATCCCATTGTCAAAAAAGAACCTTTCACTTCCTGAGGTTATCTGCTTGAATCTGCGCTTTAAATCGTTATCCATAGGCTTAAATAAACTCTTCCCTGAGAAACGTTATTGTTAAAAATAAATGTGTTCAAAAAATAAAAAATAGAATAAAAATATGAATTCCCGTTACTTTGGCCATTTCCCACAATGGTGATATTATCGTGAGCTTATTAAACTGATGGGAAAACCAACCTAACAGAATTATCTAGGAATTTTTCGTTTAGAATATCTGGCTGAACTGACTCAGGCAGATCTTCATCAACAACAGGATTATGATGATTGCTTTTGTTTTCAGGATAAAATGCTGATTTTCTGTAATTTGGAGTTATTTTCATCTTAGTACATCCCTTTTCTTTCTTTCCACTTTGAATACTTGCTTGGATATTATTGAAGTTCATGTCTTAAATTTTATCCTCGATTTTAATAGAACTTTAAAATATTAAAATTATCTGTTTTTAAAACAAAAAAAATCAATTTATTCCCTTCTTATTGTTATTATTCCTTTTTGTTAATTTCTTTCTTTCTATTTTTGTATCTTTAAAATTCTGTTCAAAAATTATCAAGACCAGTAGTCCTTTTTCACTCATTGCGCAACTAATAGGCGTGCTTGCTTGCGTATCAAATGCATTTGTTTCATATACAAAACAACCAACTAATAAACAACCTTCTGTGGTTTTTCTTCTTCTCTCATATTCATTCTTATTCACAACGGCTGGCGGCTGCAGTATGATATTCTTCTTTTGATTATCTTTTTTCATTTACCCGCTACTGCTCCTGCTGTTCTTCTTGCTAATCTTATTATTTTTAGATATTGAATTTCTTGAGAAACTTCTTGACTTGAAGATTATACTCAAATTAACTCATATCATCATCTTCTCCTCCTCCTCCTCCTGCTCCATCTAGTCCAATATCTTCTTTTCCATCATTTCGTTAATTCTCCAAACGCGATTTTCTTAAAGCTTCAATAGCACCTTCAGGCATCTCAAATGTAAAAATGGTTGCCATGCCAATAAGTTCACTGCCAGAATATTTAAACACCGTCACATCTCGCATTCTTCCAAAGATAGAATATCCATCGAAAGATCGGATCTCCATATCATGTCCATGTGTTTTCGTTCCTTCAGCGAGTTCCACTCTCGCTTTTGACATCCCAAGAAGTTTATACGGGATAACTTAGCTAGTTGCTTCTGACATTTGTTTATCTGTCAAATCAATTGAATTTGAGATTGTTTAGGGAATATTTTTAGTTAGGGATTCAATCATCTGCTGCTGCTGAGGAGGATGCCATTCAGGATGTATGGAATGAGCAGAATCAGTTTGCGCGTTGTTTTTCGATGTGATTTCATGTGTAGATTATAAGAATGGAGATGCAATGAATTATTGTGATGAAGAAGGTGACTAAATAGATTAGTTCTAACTCATAATAGGTGATTCTTATGGAATCTGAAAAGCAAGAAGCTATTGCATCTATTATGACATAATTTAAGGAATATTTTAGGAATTTTGTAGGTTTTACTAAGAACTAAACGACTTGACAGACTAATCTGAAATAGGAGAGTAATGTTATTATTGAATTTGTTATGATATCTGCTGCTGTAGCAGTTGCTATTAGTATTGTTATCCTTAAAGCATTTTCAGATCTTTTATTTGCTCATTCTAATTCCCCACAGCATGTGCATTAAACAGCGTCTAAAACGCCATCCCAGCTTGTAGTCTATTCACTGCTGGTTACTCCTACGATGCTATTTTGTCCTGCAGCACTTCACTGAAATTCATAATTTAATATAATGTAGATGCTCGTCGTTCCGCAGCAGCTGTAGGATCACCCCATCCTTTTCGCATTACAGCATTTAAAAACCTATTCTGCGAACCTTGCAAGACTTCCGTAGCGCCATCGGAGAATATCAATGAATATAACTTCTTCTGCAATAACCCTTGAGCAGAATTATATATGCACGCACTGTAGAATAATTCCCCTCCAGTGATTCTGCAGATTATCTGCGGTAATTCAACTTTGGCGAATAAATCAAATTCCATTTCTTTCGCTTCTTGAGCTGCTCGTAACTGCGCTTTTCTATTTATCTCAGCTTTCCGCATGTCATTGGATATCTCCCATTTACGCTCTTCTTCGCTGAGAATCATTTCATACTTTTTATTTTTATTTTTGATTGTCATTTTGAGCATATCCCGCATGAATGCATTCTCTCTCCAATCTTACTCGGTTCTGTATTGATTCGTAAGCCATTGCAGTCTCTCGAGAATCACACTGTACGCGTAGAAATCGCTGTCTTACATTCTGCGCATCATTTCAATAATAAATCGAAAATCATTTTGAATCATTTCCGAGCGATAACTGAGTCGAACTTCAGACCATTTATTGATTTTATCTATGCGCACATCGTACACAGGCTTGAGTGTATTCCAAGCCCATCGAGCTTATCCTTCATATGCTTAGTCTCTTGAAGCGGTTAATTCCACCATAGTATCACCAGGTACGATAAAGCAGCGATATTCTTAAATTGGTCTCTCAATATCATTCGAAATTGCAACAATATTCCGTGCTAGAGCTTCTTTTGTCTTTTTATACTTAATCTTTTTCTTATCAATAAAAGGTAGCATAACTCAAAGAAGGCAGATGGCAAACCTATCGATCTATGACTCCTTAAGCGAATAGCTGATATCTTATGTATTTGGCGGTAAAAAATAATTCTATCAATACTTGATAAAAAGAAACAAATTAGATTATCTCAAGAGGATTAAAGAAATCCAAAAAGGAATCTATTTTTCTTCTTCTAAGTATTTTTATGATATTTTTCCCTCTCTTCTAAACTTAGAAAAACAGCATATTTACTGTTGGCAACCCTTTTCAAGACACACACACACACTAATATGCACATAAAAAAGTAATTAAGAAAAATATATTTATTTATTGAATTTCATAGCTTTAGTTTAATAAAAAGGTGTAACTAACTTTAACAAATTGGCAAGCATACACATCACACCGTTCCCTATCAAGATAATCTCTTTTTTTTCCTATCTCTTAACAATAAATCTTCATTTATGCAATTCCACAAGGAAAAAATAAAAATTCAAAATATTCCAAGAATAACAAATCCATTCTTTGTCTTACTCTCAAATGCTAATTCTCCACAAGCAGTCAAGTATGGTGTTCAATGGATTTAATTCATATATGCTACTTAAAACTCACTGAATTCACTGCTTATTATGGATACTTCATTTATTAGCCTAATTTTGTTCCTTCAATTCCTCATATTTTACAGAGGTACATCCTAGGAGTTATTTTAATTATCCAATGCTACTTCCTTTTTATGCTAGAATGCCTTGCATACAATTCTTAGAAGCGCTGAATATATCTACAAGAATATCCATACTATCGAGACATACGCATAGACCATCAAGAAGAGCTCAATTTCTTTACATTATGTTGGATCAGAGAAGAAATGCTGTTAAATAGAGTAGACCATGAAGAAGAAATGGAAGATTATCAGAAGTGCTTAGAAAAGGCAAGTTTAGATGGTTACAACGACGGCACCGCAACGATTCAGACACTCGTACAATGGGGGAACTTTCGTGATGAATATGCCGATCACGATAACAATAAATACAATGAGATTTCCGATGTATGAACTGTTCACAAAGACGCTTTTTTCAGAATCAATGCAGTCATGCTCTGTGTAGACTTTCTGCGTGCAATAGGCAAATGCAAGAAATACTAAATTTTGTACTTTCATGATACCAATCATGCGATTTAAATCCCATTGCTGGCCTATGCGCCATTGGCTACTTTCGTATTCCATCTCATCGCCTTCCATGATTGATAAGTGTGTGTATTGTAAGGTTGTTGTGATTATTGTGTGAGAGACGATTCAAGGGGATTATTCTTATGTTTTCTCCTAATTGATATTTGTCTTATTTAAAAGGAATTACAAAACTCCCCCCAAAAAATCAAAAACTAATTCAAATATCTTATGATTCTTTCCTGAGTTTAGCCCATCCAATAACAAAAACATTGATTGCTTGTGAATATAACTAAATGGATATCATATTGACAAAAACAATCAAGAAATCAATTTTAACCCTGATTCCAAACATACACTCTGTAAACCATAAAGAACTCAACAAATCAACTGATTCTTCCCATATAAGATTCCCTTTTCTTCGTATTGCTACTTTATCCAATAATACTAAGCCATTAACTCAAGCTACTCTATTTAATCCTTTAATTTATTCTTTTTTGTACAACTCAAAAAAAGATACAATGAAGAACAAATAATATTGAATTTCTTCATCAAATAGCTTCATCCACGAAATCTTCATAGATATCAAAAATGCAAACTGCAGGATGCACATTGAAATACCCTAATAATACCTTCTTAACAGCAATAATTCTCACTATGTCTGCTTAAAACGAATGCAGAAACTTCTCCGAACTCACTGGAGGATCAAAAATAACTCGATTCTACCTCACAAATTTGCATTCCTTTAACAGCAGCGAGACCGTTTGAATTCTGCTTTTTTCATCTAAATTACAAGTTTAAAGCACGAATTTCAACGGAAAGTTCTCTAGTTGTTTATCGAACAGAATAGGAAATATCAACATGGCTTTCTCAGGGAAGAGCTTTCTTTATAGAGCTATTCTAACTGTTTAATCTCTAATCGAGAAATCTGTCTTCGCGTAATACTCCTTAAATATCAATTTTATGCTGATTTTCTTAAGACTTTTCTTTGAATTTTATGCAACCAACAAATTCCTGAGAAACTCAGTGTACTCGAGTTTATACTAATTTTCCTTGCTAATCTTGATAAACAACTTAACTTTCTTGAGGAGCTTCTTTCTTAATATTTTATCTATGACATCGTCTAGATCAGGTTAGATTGCTTTGAATGACTCCGATGCAATAGAGAAACTTTATCCAAATGGACCTTCTTATTTGTACCTCAAAAAGCACTAAATTGAAGATATCGATGAAGGCAAAGCGATCAAGAAAGCAATCCAAGTTATTATGTTCAAACTAGGATGTCCATGCTGCTCTCTATTCCTTAATATCTCTTAAAAATCAACAATAAACGTCGCTAAGATCACAACGGATCCAAATGTATTTGTGAACAAGTCATTTGGGTATTTATTATTCCCATCAAATGAGAAATATTCTTCACTTGGAAGTTGAGGAGTTAAGAAGAAATCGCTAGCTATAGGTAATAAATAGCGGTTGTACAATGGCTCTAAGTGAGAGATGTACACTCGCAGGAGAAGAATGAGAATAATCCAAAAGCACAGAAAATATTTGCTGAAAAATGTGATCATTTTGCTGATAGAAATGCATGCGATCAAGACAAAACTTGCTCGTTAGAAGAATAGCTTTATGTAGTCTGCTATCCCTCGTTTTTTCTTAGAGTAATAAGCGATGTTTGCTAGCTAGAAGATGACAACGTTGAATAATCCAAGGAAAACCATGCAGAATAATAGAAAGCGAGGGAGATCATCAAGAGAATGCCTGTAGCCTTCTCCTGAGAGTATCTCAGGTATTGATAGAATAAGGAACAGCGCATTGATTGCTAGGGACTTTAAAAGACCATATTATATGAAGCTATTTATTGAAAAAGAAGAAGAACATATGCTGAATTCATAACCTAGGAAGATATTCAGCCCAAGTACATTTCCTATTAGCCACCAGCGAGAAGCGATTTTGAACACTTCAGAGTTGAAAACCAGCTTGATGAATGCACTCAACACCAAGATTGTATAGGTGCCTAGGATGCTAGCATACATGAGAGACTCTAAACTGAAAGGGTCCTGTATGTTTGGATGCTTGGAAAAAGAGAGGATTAAACAAGTTAGATAAGCAAGCAGAATGTTGAGATTCAGCGAGAAGAGCAGATATTAAATCGGATGCTATTTTAGAAGCATGGAAGTGAGGAGGGGGTTAGATTCAAGGAGGAGCAGCTAGCTTAGAAGTAGGATATTGTCTTATGAAAGTTCGTAAATCGAATTAAAAAATAAATTAACCTGCAAATGAGTATAAATTCTTGTAATTATTTGATTCTCTTTATCTCTTTTTTCTCTCCAATATTGTGGTTGTTTGTCTAAGGATTCTTGTCTGGTGATATTTGAATCTTACATAGCAGCAGTGATTATTAAGGTTTTATCAGGAATTTAAAAGATAAATACAAAATGGCAATAAATATGGGAGATGGGGATTCAAGGAGAATCCTTAATATGATGAGAACAATCTTCAAAAATAGAAGCCTGATATCGATAATCAGCATACAAAGAGAAGAAGAAGAAGAAGAAGAAGAAGAACAAAACAAATATGTTCTTTAGCATTTTTCTAAATCATGGTTCTATTGATTTAAAAATGTTGTTCCTTTTTGGGGAATTAATTAAATCGAAACTAAAAGGGAAATATTTTTATAATTGAAAAGAAATATCCTCAGATAAGCAAAGGAGTTGATGCAATTAAGAAAAGGTTAGTGGGAGGTCTGAAAAGAACATTCTATTTCGTTCTTTTTCCCCAAAAGAGCCATTCGTTTTGATCTGAAATAATGATCCAAAAATATGAATGGAATCGATTGCTGTAATTTATTGCTAAGTAAAAGCTGATATCACACAGAAATGCTAATTGCTGAATATTTGATGAAGTAACACTCAAAATTACTGAAAATACATACGTTTGTAGTTGTTGTATCAACTAGAAAATCCACTTAGTGAATGCCTGTCTTTTTAATTTTTCCTATCTACTTGTCATTGTGGATTGAACCCAAGAGAACGTAGACACACTTTATGCGCTTCAATGTGATCGAAGCAATTCGCTTCACCATTGTTCATGATGCACACATCACGCAGTTTCTTCGTTTCGGGACAAGCGCAACATGGCTTTAGCTTCTTCTCAAGTTGTGAATTGTCTTACTTGGTTTATGCATTCATGGCTCGAAAATATTATTGTTGTTAGCTCTTTTTTTTCTAATGAGATACTTTCAGAAATAGTATTGATTTTTTTTAGAAATTCTTTATGGATTGTTCTCCTTCTAGCTTCTATGGGATGATAGGAGATCTTCAATTTTCCCTCCCTCCCCTAATTATCATTGAATATCAAGAAAAGATTCATAAAAAACCCAATTATATAAAAAAACGTAACCCTTATGATTTAATTCCCTTATTAAAATCTCTTCTCTCTTTGATTAAATATTGCAATATCTCTCGTTTCTCAGGAGGAGGCTGGCTATAACATTTCTTTAAGCAGACGATTAATTATCATCATACAATATCTATCCCTATTACTACTTATCGAACTAATCTTGCTATGAGTTATTCTCGCCATATTATTATT
>Ga0302271_10000568_pt1 | contig 36252 bp, 17 predicted proteins | sample III_Bog_N1_1_FD_198767 | JGI IMG/M metagenome (GOLD analysis project Ga0302271, IMG submission 198767) | Peat permafrost microbial communities from Stordalen Mire near Abisko, Sweden - III_Bog_N1_1 | ecosystem: Environmental > Terrestrial > Soil > Wetlands > Peat | place: Sweden: Abisko... | reverse complement strand
AGGAACTTGAAAGGCTTAGATTATAATTGTAAAAGAAAAGCTCTTTAAGGAGAGGTATTAATTAAATTTTGTTATTGACAAAACTTGTTATCTTTTTAAAGGCCTTACAAATAGATTAAATAAGAATGATATTTTTCATAAAAATAGCAGATTAGCTGTGCTTGGGGAAGGGAAATTTTAAAAAACTTTTAGAGGGTCATATTCTTAAAAGAAAATAGTTGAGAGGGCATAGAAATGAAGCCGCATACATCCAATTTGGCAGAGATCAAAGAGAAATTGCCAAAAGCTAAAAAAGAGGAATACTCACAGAATGGATGGAAATTTGAATTCCAAAAAGGTGGGATTATGCCGTCGAGTGAGTTAGATATGCTGCAAGATTGCTTGGTGTTGAATGCTATTCCTGATGTAGTTTATAATGAAAATTTCGGTAGATTATCTTTTCCTGAAGCTGATTTCTGCTTAGAATTCACTCCTAAGGACAGTCTATTACTGACAAACTTCAAAGCAAGAAAGAATGCTTTTTTAGATCTAACGAAGAACGTACAAAGGTATCCAACAGTTAACAATGTAACCTATGAGCCAACTGAAGTAAAAGTTAAATATGCAGAACACTGGAAAAACAAAAAACCTGAAGATCCTACAACGAAAATCAAGATCATTTAGCTTGTCTCAGATGTCTTTTTCAGCACTCCTTACAAAGGAACAGTCAAATAGCTTTCTGTCTTGGCAGAGCCCCAGAAGAATCACAACTATCTACGAGATTTGCTCTCTGAACCATAATCATTCAAAGAACTTTAACTACCAGCATAATTCCCTTACACTGAATGCACAACTGAAGAAATACCTGTGCACAATCTCACCCAAGCAAACCCCATCACTTGGTCTAACATAGCAGAGCTCTGGGAAGATGAACTTGGTAAAATAATTTATTTTAAAAAAATCCGCAATTATCAGCTAAATTAAAAAAATTTAATTTCATTTGTATGATTTCACTTCAGGTGATTCGGGATACACAATGAGTGAATTGAGGTTTAGAGTCATGGGAGATTGCTGGTTTGCGTTACTAAGACATTATTTAAGAGTTGACGATGTACTTATCCGTATCTACGACACTAGATACTATCATGAATTTGGAAAGAATTACATTCTCAGAGAATTCTAGGTACGCGAAGATTCTTACTAACACATAGGGAGCAAAGGGTTCTAATTCACACCAAAGTGGATGCTTGATCAAGGTATTTACTATTTTATAACAATTTCATTTTTCCCTTTGTAATTGCTGATAATAATAAATTATTTCAATCTTTCAGGTCAATCTCATATGGTGTACTAATACATCGATACTACTTCAGTGGAGAGAGAGAAAATCTTTTTTAAGTGATTTTTCAAGACAGAAAAGAATTACAAGAAAAACAGTCCAGCTCAAATAGATCTTTTTCTTATAAAGTTGTTGTTTGTAGATGCGATATTTGTCCATATTTATCTGGTTTTATTAGTCTCAGGATAATATTATGCTTTTATTAATAATTTAGGTTGTTTTTATCAAGAATAAAAGAATCGAATTCTCTATCCTTTAACTCAGTAACTAGTTTGCATCCATCAACCCAATTAATTTTACCTGTTAAATCAACTACCTTGGTATTTACTTTAAAGGTCATATTTTTGAATCCTAACATGCAAAATCTTTTTTAAAAGTGTAATTTAAACAGTGATTTTTTACAAGATTTTAATCCAAAATTTGATGTACATGTGTGAAGATATCTGATTACTTTTCTAGAATAATTAAAAATTCAAAATTTAATAATATTGCCCCTCTTTATGATTGTATTTCATCCTTGATGACTCTCCATCTATTATGAGTTATCCTGTTTTTTTAGAACAATTGAGTAATCCTGAAAAAAAAAACATATTTTTCAGACTATGATTCAAAAATAAAATGAAAATAACCATATTTCTAGGCCTCCTTGTAATGTATTAAAAGGTAAAAAGTCATTACAAACTGCATTAGCCTACTGAAAATAAAGTCATAGTGAAATTTTAAGTTTACGTATCTTTGAAAAGCTTAGAGAATCAAATGACGGAATCTGCGTCAAGATTTTAATTTCAAACCAAATAGTGCAAAATGTCGAGGGTAAGTTAAGTGAAAAATGAGTCAATGCTCATGAGTTAGTTTGGATGGTGTATCTTGTGTATCTTGGAGTATAAAAGAAGAAAGGCGAATTTATGAATAAGGTAAATCAAATTAACCCCCATTACATTAACAGAATAAGCAAAGTAGAAAAGCGAATGAGTAAAGAAGCATCTAAAACCAGAAACATGAAGGAAGCCATTGAGAATGACACTATCTTCAATGGCGAGAGAGAAGTATCCGTAGCTGAAATCCGCAAGTTCATTCCAGCAGAATTTTTCGTGAAAAAGGAATCTCGATTCTTGATTTCAGTAGCTTTCTCATTAAGTTTGACCCTCGTTGTAGGATTCCTCGCAGATAGATATCTCCCTTTAACTTGGGCTGCTCTCCCTCTCTGGCTAGTCTACGCTGCTCTTTAAGGCACTATTGGAACTGGACTTTGGGTAAATAATTATTTTCTTATGTTTTTCGATTGTTATGGTTGGTAGAATCATACAAATTAATAGAAATTAAAGGAATCTGCTAAATTAATTTAGTCTTTTTTAAGATAAAACTTATTCATTTTAACAAGAAGATATAAAATTCAGATTTTTAAGCATTTGCATCTTATGTATTTTATCTTAACTGTATCATTTTTTTAATTAGGTTCTTGGTCACGAATGTGGACACTAAGCTTTCTCTGACAGCGCTCTTGCTAACGATTTACTTGGATTTATGTTACACACCCCTTTACTCGTTCCATATTTCTCTTGGCAATGGTCTCATCATGTGCATCACATGAAATGCAATCATTTAACTGAAGGCGAAACACACGTACCAAGAACTGACAAAGATCCTAAAGCTGCCATGTATCTTAAGCTCAGAGATATCATCGGAATTGAGTCATTCTCGATTTTCTAAAATTTCAATATTCTTGTTATTGGATGGCCTGCATACTTATGGGCAGGAGCAACTGGTGGTCCATCTCGCGGATTCTCAAGTCATTTCATCGTTCCCAATGGACTCTTCCCGAAGGACAAATTACTTAAGGTTCATATTTCAAATGCTGGACTTATCGTTATGCTGTATATTCTCTACCTCTGGGTGTAAGCAACATCATTAGCTTATGTCCTTGCTATCTACTTTGGGCCTTACTTGGTTGTCAATGCTTATCTCACTGGAATCACTTTCCTTTAACATGTAGATTTAAATTGAAAATTAACTTATTTTGATCATTTTTTGAAGACAAATTTTCTTATTAAATCTGTTTGTTTTTCGCTAGACTGAAGATTACATTCCTCATTATGATAAATCAACTTGGAGCTGGCTTAGAGGTGCACTTTGCACTATCGATCGTAACTATCCTGAGTTCATCAATGCTCTTCAATTCGATATTGGCAGCACTCATGTCGTTCACCATATTTTCCACGAATTACCTCATTACAATGCTAGAGAAGCCAATATCTACCTCAAATAAATCCTTGGACCTGCTTATTACTCAGATAAAAAATCTATTCCCAAGGCTCTCTTCGAAGCTGGAAAACTTGCTTGCGTCTCAGAAAAGGAAAAAGGTTTCTACTATTGGATGTGATATCTTCATGAAAAATCTTGTCTTTATTTCTCAACTCCCATACATTTTTATGTTATTGTTTGCATGTTTTGTACATACAAATCCATTGTTTAAAGCGAAATTTAACCATTATATTTTTTGTAAAAATTGCACATTTAATAGAAAAATAAAGAAAGAAGAATGCATTCAAAGAAGTGAGAATTTTTGCATATCTCAATTAACTTCCAAAGTTTGGTCTCGAAATTAAAGCAAATTTTCAATCTTATTTTTTTGATTTTCTCGAATTTGGTTGGCAAACCCTTTATGAATATTTTTATAATCTCTAACTTTCTGCGGATCTGTAAGAAGAGCTAATCTGAAGAAGAGGATAATCTATTTGAGCTCGAAATTCAAGGGCAACCCTTTTTTTTAATTTGTAAATTCTAGCATGTAGGTTGACCATAATAATCTTTAAATATCATAAAGAAAAAATTGAAGGGAAAATACCAAAGAAATAGTAAAGGTAAACTGTTGGTCAAACTAATAAAAAAAACAATTCAACTGATAGATCCATTGGAATAATCGTCCTGTTCATATGAAGGCTTTGTTCTTGATTGTACTGATGGCTTCTTGCATTTTATTCTCGAAATCTCAAATTGTACAGAAAAAATTATTAGAAATTAGAAATGCTCAAGAAATAAAACACGAACCATTAAATGGTCATGGAGAAACAACTATCGTTGGTGGTGAACTAAATACAAACAATAATTAGCAGCATCATAAAAAGGACGACACATAGTTTTACAGTCGTCCAGGAGTCTAGGAACTTCCAACTTAAGGTAGATTTAATGTATTTGCTTGTAAGTCTTCTGATGGATGTGAAAAATGTGGTGGAACTTGCTGTGAGATTGGAAACTGCACGATCGATGAATTTTGCATGAAAAAATGCTTTTGAAAGGTTAGATGCCATGCCATAGCTTATAAATATTTTTGTTTTAATAATAATAAAAGAATAATATTTTGTTTCCTTATTTATTTTTCTGTTTCAAATTGTAAGTTAAAATTTTCATCACCCTAATGAGTAATTAAATTACCAAACATCCAAATAGAAAAGCAGAAAATACTAAGGTTTCTCGAGCTAATAAAAAAATATTTGGAGACAATTTATTTCTGCGGGTAAATTCGATGTACCCTAATCTCCAAAGAGTTGAAATGTTCTTGGGAGTTAATTCATAATAAACAAGAGATAAATTTACTTTCGCTATTGAAATTGCCATTTTTACTCTTTCTTTTTTATATTTTCACCATAATTTAAGTTTTTATGAATTATTTTTTTTAAAACAAATAATTAACAAGACTCTTTGAATTTAAATTAATAGAATATTAATTCTACTATTGCTTATTGAAAAAATGAAAAGAAACTAAGAAACATTTAGCAGTTCTCTCTCTTAATCAACACTTTTTAATAATTAAATGGGAGGGGGGAGTATTGGAGATAGAGTTCGAATAATTAAAGGAATCACAATCTTAAGAACTTCTAAACAACCAGAGAAAATTTTCAATCAACAATTTAAAAATTAGCAAACCAAAAAATGGACGAGAAATAATTCATAGGATTAGGGAAAAAGACAGATTGTCGTGAAGAATTGAAGCGAAATCTCGAAGCTGCTAGGAAAGAAAAAGCCGAAATGAAGCTTAAGGAATCTAGCTCATTTATCATTTAAAAGTTGTTTCGCTGTTTTATTGAAGTCAGAAAAGCGAAAAAGACTATTATCGATAGACTTTCCAAGCGCTTAAGCGATCTTGTTCAAGTCGAGAAACAACTAAATGACCCATAATTCGCGTTGCCTCTTTAGATTATGAATGATTTCTTAAGAGACTTCAATTATCTTTTGAGAAAACATTTCGTTCCTAAAAATAAATATGCTGATCGTAATCAAATTGCATTCAATCAATATGCTGTTTTACTCGATAAAATTGCTTATTGGCTTGGTAAATCTCTTGTAGTTGTTAAAAAACAAAAAGATAATATCTTCACTGCTTTCTACTGTTCTCAACTTCACTATGCATCACTAAGAAAACTAAAAAACGATAAACTTGTAAAGAACTAGCTTCTTTCAACAAAACCTAACATTTTACAAGACAGATCGTTTGTTAATCTCACTTAATTCATCAGATTATCCCTGATTTATTTCTCCACAAAAGGAGGCATGACTTGGAAAGAAAATTTATAAAATGCCTTAGCATCCTTTTTCAGCTAATAAACTTTACAGAATGCAATCAAAAATAGCAACAACAATGATAATCTCAAGTCAGTTTGTCTCTTCTAAGATGATTTATTCATTAATTACGATATTTATTCTCTTTTGTAATTTTAAATCACATAAATGATAGTCAGAAATGCCACAAATGTAAGAATCTTAGAATTGTGTTTAATTTAATTAGCTAATTTCTCTTTTTTTCTTATCAGAACAGCATCGAAGCCATGATTGAAATGGGTTTATATCCTATTAAATTTTTCTACGAAGGTACGATGCAAAAAGATAGCACTGCTGAAGAAAGAGCAGCCGCATACAGTAAAGCTGTGAAATTTTAAAGTGAATTTGTAACTAAAATTATCTCCATCCCTCGTGTAGCTCAGTTCGCTATTGCAGTGGAATGCAAAGTTCGGAGTGCTATCCCTCATCTGAATTGGAAAAATCTATTTAAGAGCTTTTTGTATTCTAATATTTCTGATCCTCTGAGTGAAGCTGGCGAGAAAGAATTCATTGCTAAGTTTTCATCTAAACCAACGGAAATTATCAATATTTTCGGGAATTGTATCAGAATCTTGAAGGACATCATAGATGATCCATCGGAGAAAAAGAATGAATCATTTTCAATATCAACAGAGAAGTCTAAAACAGCAACAACAACATAAAGTGATTATTTTTCTGTCTAGCAAAGCTCCTAGAGACTCAGCGATAATTATTTTTTCTTGAAACTTATGAGCTACTGCTTGAATATGATAACTCCTAGTTGGTTTGCAGCTGTATTAACGAATTACAGTCTCGATGATAGGGAAGTCATCGCCTTAGGGGAAAGTGTAAATCTGCTTTTTGAAAAAAGTTTTGCACTTCGTTTGTGCTCTGCTGCGTTCGAGTAAGATTTTGTGAATTCTTCAGCAGCGCAGACTATTGGCGAGAGGTTCAACCCTGAAGTTGGAAATATGATCTGCGAGCTGTACTCGAAAATTCTCGCAGTTGCATCGAAAAGTGAGTAATCTCAGAAATTAACTTTTAAGATTCTCAGCGCATTAGCACATTCAGATAGTCTCATTTAGCGTCTTTTATCGCATATAAATACATTCTTCGGAGGAATAGATGCATTATCTAACCGCTATTTATCCTCTGAAAGCTACGCTAGCTGCGTACATGTATTTATATTGCTTGTTGTGAGTTTCTACAATCAACTCTCGATCATCGATTATTAAGATTTCTTTTCAGATAAAAGTTCTATCGCTCCCAAACAGCTTCCTCCTATGATAATTTCTCTCATCCGATTTAATTTTGAGATTTTATAATCACCATCTCCATCTCCTTCAGCACTTTATCTTGCATTTCAGTCTTCTAAACTCCTTAAAGTACACCATAATATAAAAAAATATAAAATGAATCCAAGATTATCATGTTGATTTTGAATAATTCTGTTGTGTATTTTCAGCTACTTCGCGAGTTTGACAGAAGAAAAGAGCTAATGCCTGAAAAGAATTGGCAGCTACATAAATAAGAAATCTAAACTATCATGCAGCAAGTAGAGAAATTTGAATTTTCTATTCTCTCCGTTGTACGCGCTATGCCTTTCTGCGTGCCTTTCGATAAGCGATTTGAAATCTTATCTCTGCTGATTAAGTGCTAGAAATATAAAAATGACGTTGCGTTTAGAATAATAGTCAGAAGAAATAATATCTTTGGCGATGGATTTGAGGCATTCAGATAAATACGGCAAGTTGATCTCTAAGCAAAATTGCATGTATATTACATTGACGAATTTGGATAAGAAGAACGAGGAATCGATGCTGGAGGTCTTTTCAAGGAGTTCATTAATGATTTAAGTAAAATTGTCTTTGATCCGAATTACGGGATGTTCGTGCTTGCTGAGAACAATGAAAAACTACATCCAAATTAAGATAGCGAACTTTTTCTTGGTTCAGAACATCTTGAGATTTTTCATTTCCTAGGATCAGTAGTAGGCAGAGCAATATATGATAAAATAATAATTGGACCTGTTTTTAGCATATTTTTCTTGAGATAAATGATTGGAAAGCTCAATAATCTTGTCGAGTTGGAGAGATTCGATAAAGAACTTTATAAAAATCTCAAATTTTTGAAGGAATACACAGGGAATGCAGCAGATTTATCATTGACTTTTTCGATAGTAGATCACAATTAGAAGGAGATATCTCTGATACCGAATGGCAAAAATATCCCTGTTGACAATTCAAACTTAATTAAGTAAGACAAATTATTCAAGGAAAATTATTTAATTTATAGTTTTATTGGATCCATTTTGATTTTCTTATTTTACCTAAATTAGATACATATATTTAGTCGCAGATTGGAAGATGAATAAATGTATTTAAGATCAAACCAAGGCATTCGTCAATGGGCTGACTAAAGTCATTCCCAAATCATGGTTACAAATGTTCGATGAAAATGAAATGCAAGTGTTAATTTCAGGTGATGATAAAGGCATCAACATTTAAGACCTTAAAACTAACACACAATACGAAGGTGGTTATTCCTCTTGGGATTTTTACATCAGAGACTTTTGGAAAGTTGTTGCTGCTTTTACGGAAGAAGAGAAGGTGTTGCTGCTGAAATTTGTAACTTCCTGTGAGAGACAACCTTTACTTGGATTCAAAAATTTACTGCCTAATTTTACTATTAATAAGATTTCAAGTGAAGGAGACACAAAGTTACCACATTCATCAACTTGCTTTAATAAACTAAATCTGCCTAAATACTCCTCGGAAAATATTCTCAAAAGCAAGTTGCTACTAGCAATTAAATCAGGACAAGGCTTTTACTTAAGTTGAGATGATTCAAACACTTTTGTAGAAAAAATCACCAAAATTAATGCAAAATAGAGAGAAAAAAATTAGATTTTTCTTTTGTTTTATGCTTTTGTTTGTGAACTATCTTCCTTCTTAGCAAATAATTTGACCCTTTTTTACTAATTATTCTTATTGGTTTGAAAAATGAAAGAATTATTATCTTCATTTTCAAGCTTACATAACTTTCAAAGAAGAAAACTATTATTATTTTAGCAAAAAAAAAATTGTGATAGAATGAAGGTTAATTATTTCCCTCAACAAGCACACACACATTTCTAAAATAATAAAATTCTCCCTCAAAACTTTGTAATAAACCTTTCGTTGTCCTAGATATTATTTTATTCGATTCTCATTAGATTCTATGCCATCGACATCTAGACCACTGACCCATTAGATCTATCGCTTTAATACGTAGCAAAATAATCAAGAACCAAGACTGTGTTGTTTCTTTTCTTAAGCAGAACATTTAATATGGCTTCCACTTATTTAACTTAACCTCTGCCAATTACAAGCTAGAGAGTTGTCTGTTTGCATGCAGGATCGTAAAACAAATTACAAAGTGGGATCCAGAAAGTCGTTTTCTTATGCTTGCCGTAAATCGTTTTATGTTAAGGCACAGCGATTTGGACATTATCGAGCTTCAAATCTAGAAGGGAATGTGTAATACTCTCTGATTTCCCGAGAGATAAAATAACCTAGGAGAAATCAAGTGTGTACTAAGAAAGAGGTTTTCTCCTAAAAATGAACGTTTGTATTGATTTGCTCGAAAGAAGAAAGGAAGCAACAGAGTCAATGATGACTTGATCTAAGTCAATATTCAGCACAAGGTTCTTCATATTTGGTAGGGTTGATAAATGAGACAGATACTTTTAAGGGAGTTTCTCTGATCCGAATTAGTTGCTGTCGTGGAGCTTGTCATATTGAGCTTTCTTCTTGAGGACAGGGTCAAGAGATAGGTTAACCTGAAGGAAGGTGAGAGCTTCGCATTCAGAAGCTTATTGAAAGATCTATTCATACATTGAAAGCTACGAGATATTGCTCATGTTAATTGTTAATTGCTGGAGAGTTTTCAGAGAGAATGCCAGGGGGTCAAAGAGCAGAGGTTGGTTGCTCTTATTCTATTGTAAATGAAGAAAATTAATAGTGATTTAACTGCTATCGATTATGGAGATCTTTCCCTTTTTGTGGTACGCTGTAAAACTCTTTTTTTCAGGGAGCTTAAAAGCTGCATAGAGATCACCAAAATCAATTTCAGCTTCTTATTCATATATCCTTTTTAATTGCAGAGGCACATTCAAAGGATTTTTCACATGAGGCTAAATCTAAGTTAGTATTACTTCTTAAAGACTTCCATTCATTAGCAGATACATCAAAGTCTCCACAACTCTCCTGCTAATCATCCCATTAAAACTCAGTTTTGTTTATTTCGTCTTCACGAGTTATTCAAAGAACTTAAAGGACTTCACTGACAGGAAGCTTCCATCACTTCCATCTTTGTTCTCACCTTCGTTGTATTGTTTCTCGATCAACGAAGATCCTGACAAAATCGTGCGTATGTCTTTGACTGTCTTGTAAGTTGTAGTAGCTCTTTTGGGCTCGAGATTATCGAGAATGAAAGAGTTTATCAAATGCAACTTTTCCACCTCTTTGATCTCAGAAATTCTAATGAATAGTTCTTCATAAGCTGCAGGATTTCGAAGCTCATCACATGAGAAGGTGATCTCCAAATCAACATATTGTTGGTTTCCAAAGTGAAGAGATGCTATTTTTTCTGGTTGCTTAACCTCGCCAATATTGAATTTTGCAGTATGCACCTGTGCTAAGACTTTGTTTAGAGCCAATATTGTGTCGTTTTCAGAGATTGTAATTACTCCAAGATCTATATTTTTCAGTGACCCTAAGAGTGGTAAGTTCTTCAGCACCTGACGAGTAGTGCTTTCGCTTAGATATCTAAATAAACTTGATGCATTGAATTTCTCAAGTCTAAGGGAATTATCTGCGTGGATTGATTCAATTAGTCCTAACGCGAATGATTCAGCTGAGATATGTCCATTAGTTGTCAGAGTGAATTCCTCTAGAGACTTTCTCTAAAAAAACATTCTTGCTATTAATTTTAAGGAATCCTAGACGATGTATTTAAACTCCTCATCCTTTTTAGTCAACTCCACCAAGCTAATTGGCTCGCAGTACATTATATTAGCTATTGCCACTCCCTTCATGAAAGGTAACGAGTTGAAAACAGAAAGAGTCTGCAGAATGGAATTCTAATAAGCCTGAATAATGAAGCTTTTGGAGTAGGAGTTTTCCAGTAGAACAGTTTAAATTCCATCTTCCAACTGATAGTATTTATTAATGGTGTCAATGCCGTTCAACGTCCAAATCTATGATTCATATTCTTCCTAACCTTTTTAGTTCGGTTTCGGTTGAGTAAATGTCTATGAATTTATATGTAAAGCAAAATGTTTATTTTGATTAGGGATATACTTCGAGAACGTCTGCAACCTTAAGCTTTCAATGCACTCCTCTGCTCTTTTCTTCAAAAAAGGATATTTGTATTTAAAAAAGCTCAATTCCTCTTTTTGCTAGGTTTCCTGCGCCAAGCTGTTGAAATTCTAGGCAGGTTTTTTTTAATTTTTTCTCTTTCCCATCATTATTTCTACTGTCTCTTCCTCTAAAAATTGTCTCAGTAAATTAATCTAATTATTAGAGGAATATTAAGAAAAAACATTGGCATTTTATTTCGTTCATCAGGGAGACACTTTAATTAACATATTAGTTACTATAGACAGCAATATAGAAAAAACAAAAAGGCTCACTCATAAATCCAAGTTTTTTTTAATAATAAAAACTGCTAGTTTATCAGCGCAATAATCCCCAGAAATATCCTGAATGTTCCCAAAAGTAACATCAAAATTTATGAATTTTAGAGTTTTATACTAAAAGGTTTGTTTAAATAAAAATTCCTTAAGCTGAGAGACAGGGGAAAGACATTGATTATTAAGAATTAACTGATATTTTGTAGTAACTTTTAACTAAACAATACCCTGACAACTGATCTCTTAAGAATCTAAGAGTATTATATCATTTCTTAATCTCTCTAGCTCAGAATATTGAATAGAAGTTAAACTAAATAATGAGCATTTATCTTAACTTACAATCGCTAGTAGGGGCTTATTTAACTCTTCAACTTGATCTTTCTCGACTAGCTTGATCTACCTCAAATCGATTTACATAAGTTTGTTGAAAGAACTTAGCTTTTAGAGTGATTACTCGACAGTTTTTGTAGAGATAAAATCAAATAACGAAACTGTCTTATTATTTAACTCAACAAAGGTTATTATAGAGGGTATCAAACAATTTTGTTTTCTTTTTAATACACAGATATAAGAGTACATTTTTTATTTTAGTATTTTAATATAATAATACATACAATTTAATCGAGAAAATGAATCAACTTCTTTATGGTTGTGAAGAATAAGGTAGTCAAAATAAATATAATTGATATGTATTCGTATTCGTATTTAGTTCTGATATAGATTTATGGTTAGGCTTGAGAGATTAAGGAGATTCGCTAAGGGAGATAACAGAGATTACGCTCCTTTGCCTCCAATTAAGTTGTATTCTAGATTTAGTGCTAGGCTTGAGAGATTAAGGAGATTCGCTAAGGGAGATAACAGCGATTATGCTCCTATGTTTTTAATTTAGTTGTATTCTATATTTAGGGTAAGGCTTGAGAGATTAAGGAGATTCGCTAAGGGAGATAACAGCAATTATGCTCCTATGTTTTCAATTTAGTTGTCATCTAGAAATAGGGCTAAACTTGAGAGATTAAGGATATTCGCTAAGGGAGATAACAAAGATTACGCTCCTATGAATTCAATTTAGTTATCATCTAGAAATAGGGCTAAACTTGAGAGATTAAGGAGATTTGCTAAGGGAGATAACAGAGATTACGCTCCTATCTCTCCAATTTAGTTGTTATCTAGATTCAGGGTTAGGCTTGAGAGATTAAAGAGACTCGCTAATGGAGATAACAAAGATTACGCTCCTATGTCTCCAATTCGATTTCTTTTTAGATTTAGGGTTAAGTTTGAGAGATTAAGGAGATTCGCTAAGGGAGATAACAGAGATTACGCTCCTATCTATCCAATTTAGTTGTATTTTAGATTTAAGACTAGCTTTGAGAGATTTAGGAGATTCGTTAAAGGAAATAACAGAGATTAAGCTCCTATCTCTTCAATTTAGTTGCTTTCTAGATTCAGGGTTAGGCTTGAGAGATTAAAGAGACTCTCTAAGGGAGATAACAGAGATTACGCTCCTATGTCTCCAATTCGATTGCTTTTAAGAGTTAGTGTTAGGCTTGAGAGATTAAGGAGATATGCTAAGGGAGATAACAGAGATTACACTCCTATATCTCCAATTTAATTATCAGAGAGGTTGAGGGAGACACTAGATAAATTGATTAGCCTAGCTAAGGGAGAAAAGAGACATTTAGCTCCAAAAGATAGAATTGAGCTTTTTGTAAAATTAAGCGAGATCCTTGATAGATTCAGGAGATTACTGATTAAATTTAAGAAAGATTTTGTTTCAGTATCCCCAATCCATTATTATTTGAGGTTAAGACAAACACTGTAAAGGCTAGCAAATCTCATGGGGGCTTATTTAAAATCATCTAATACCTTGCTATCCTCTATTGTTAACATAATTAGCTCTTGAAAATTACTCTCATCTAAATCCTTAGAATTTCCCTTGATTTCCTTCTAAGATGCAGTGAACTTCTCAGTCAAATTTCTAAGAGATTTTCTTTATTGTGGCTAAAACATAAGGAGCTGTTTAGCAATTCTCTTAAGATTTGTTTTTGTGCTAATCTAAAGGATCATATTCAAGCAGATCTCAGCAGATTCTTGAGGAACTGACAGCAACTTTCGAGCAAGTTATTCCTCTGAACAGATAAGCTAGTTGTCAAGGAGAAAGATGCAGAGGCCGACTGAGAAGCTATCAGTCAAGAATGTAGAAAGATCTGGATTATCCCATCTCTCAGGTGCAAAATACAAGGGAGATTCCCTGTTATGCCTCTGCAAAATACAATTCACAAGCGATTTATATTCTCTTTTAAGTAGTTGATTTTCTAAATTTTTTTGATAATATTTCGAAGTTATCTTGTAGTTGAACTGCATGACTAAAGTTACTTAACTTAACAACTGCTTATCCTGATCCATTTTCTGTGATTAAAAAACTGTCTAGCTTGATATTTCTGTGGAGTATTCGATTCTCATGAAGGAAACTAACTTAATCAATGATTTGAAGAGCCAAAAGATTTTTTTATTCATCTGAGTATTCTCCATACATTCTCTGCATTTCCAGGTGGTGGATAAGCGAGTACTTACACCTCTCTAGTTCATAAACTACAAACTCATTGCCTTCAGCATCTTTGAAGAACTTGCACCCATAGAATTTTACAATGTGAGGAGACTAACAGGTTCTTCTAATGCCTAGTTCTCTGATGGTTTCTGCTTTGTTGGTGCACAGTGAGAGTTTGAGAGCAGATATATATATATTTCCTCTTTTTCATGAGATTTTCAACTCCGAAGACGACTCCACCAACTCCAACTCCTACGACATCATACACTTCACTAAATTCTTTCCACTCCAGCATGATGCTCAAAGCGCTCTTGAGTAAATTCACAGTTAATGAGGTTTTTCTTTATCCCTTGTCATTAAACCAACTAGCTGTGTTATGGAGTCTGCGTTGTTTACTCGCTTACCATACTAGAAAATCAAGCATTATCCTTTTAGAAGGAATTGGCAGACGGAGAGAGTCTACATGGCTCTTCTAAACAACAGAAAATAAGGGTAAATTCAAAGGCCCTGTTTGTTTCTTAAGAAATAACAGCAGCATTGAGCGAGCGCTTTTGCTATTCTCCTTTGTTTTACTCAACAAAGAATAAGCTATCTTGCAAAGCAAAGTACTTTGATTGAGCTGGTTAGTTTCAGACACGGTTGTTAAGTCAGGTTAAGCAAACCCAGTATTAGAGATTGTCGAGTAATCAAAATTAGTGCCAATATTATCCAACTGAAGGAGGACTTTCCCCAAGGAAATAAGATCTTATTCTAGGCTGTGTTTTTAGATCTCACCCATAGGACGCATTCTGTTCTTGGATTCATTTCCTAACATCGAATTCTCTGGGTTTCTGGGGTTAAAAGAAGAAGAGGTAAACCGAAGATTGCACAGTTTCAAGAGAACCGGATAGTCTGAGCAAGATGAGACTAAGAAGTGTTGTGTTGTGATATTTCCGTGGGCTATGTGCTTTTGATGCATCAGGTTCACAGCATCAAGCATTTAAATTGCTATCAGTTTCTTAAAGTTTTCAGAAGGGTGGTCCTTATTTTTCTCTGAATATTACTAAAGTGTATCGTGTAAGCTTCCTTAACACATCTCCATTTGCTACACAAAATAAACCTTCCGAGCAGTATTTGAATTCTCACTTTTACCCTATCCAGCATTTTCATCACTTTCTTTAAGGAAGAATTGATTCTAAATGGCCATAAAGTAATCGCTAGAAGGAAGCTATTTCCGTATTGCATACTCTCTCTCCATTGCTTAAATCTAGCAATCTGTGTGGTCAGCGCATTCAAGTACTTTCAGAGCCACCTCTGCAATCCCATCCTTTTTCGCTTTGAGCACTAGTGCGAAAGGCCCGTTAGCTTTGTAGCTGATGTCAGAATATTCTGTCTACTAGGTTGCCATCAAGCCTAGAAACTTCTCTATTGACTGAAGGCTAAAGCTGCAGTTTGTGGTTTCGTTTGCGATTTTTTCAGAAGGTGTACTCATTTTCAGAAATATTTGTTGGTGTGATTTGTCAGATTATTTTCAATGAATTGTTTTTGTTCGTTCGTTCGAAGGAAAATTAGTAATATGGGGGTGTGATTACAAAATTATTCATATTTTCACTTAAGCATAAGCCAATGATTGTTTTGAAAAATTAAGATAATCAGATTTCTTTTTCGCTTCTTTAATCCCCCTCCTCACAACTAAATCAAGTATCATTTGTTATCCTTTACGAATTTAAAAAATAAAAAACTCTTCCTTGCTTCTTTATTTCTGAAAGAAAGAGTGTGGGACTTCTGCTATCCTTAAATCAATAGAAATCATTCCTAATTAAAAAATCATTTTTTGTTGTTGTTATTTTTTGGAAGGCTATTCAGCATTCCAGAGATTGATCCTTCAACTAAAAGAACTGATTCCATAATATTCATTAATGATGTATTTTGCTTAGCTAATCAACTCAGCATTATCATTCATATTACAAAGTAAGCAGCCAACTTTCTCCCCCTCCCTCTTCCTCATTTTTATTTCTGGTTATATTCAAAGCAGATTTTGCTCCTTCAGCTAACTCTGTGTTGAAAAAAATAAAAATAAACATATCAAGCTTTGAGAAGTTAAAGTAATAAGGATCCTCCTACTTCTCTATCTATGTATATTTTAACCTTCGATTGAAGAAACTACAGCCTTCCAAACTAAGTGCATAACTTGAAGTGATTTCTTTGCTGTTGCTGGATAATGTGGTCAATTTTTTAAAAGGAGTAGTTTTTTGTCATCTAGACTCATTTTCTTTCAATCATTACGAATCCATTTTTTGGCTTTTTGATGGATTTTGATGAATGTGCTGAAGAAGAATGCTTGGTTATTTTTTTTAATCCTTTGTGTAGCTTCAAATCTTCAAGATTAGAATATTTTGAGTTTGGGGCTCAGAGTCCTTGAGGATAGAGAAAAATGGGTGATGACAAAGGCTAAAATTTAATGAATTCAAGGTTTTATGTATAAAAAAAATAATATAATAAATCAGAATGTCAGACAAGAAGAAGTTCTCGGTAAGAAAGTTTCTAAGAAGCAAACATAAATTAGACTTTGATTTTTATTTTATTAATATACATCTTTTTCTGTTAACTAAAAATGGCAATCTGGTAAACTAATTTAAATATTAACGGTCTAGAACATATATTTTATTTCAATTCTAAAACAACAATTGATTGTAAAAGGAGAAGATAATTCCATTCCATACTAATAGCATGTAATTAGGCATTTTTACACAGAAATCATCTTTTTTAGGGCGATTGCATTTATCTTATTTTTCTTTTCTATTTCTTATCTTTTTTATTTGTAAGGAGAATATATTAAAGCTCCCTTAAATTGAATAATCAAAAGATTCTTCAACACTCTTGCTTTACCTAAAAGAATTAAATTGTAATTAATATTTACATCTGATTCTTGAAATTTCTTCAACTAAAATCTTTTGAATCATTTATTGATTCTAAAAGGGAATAGTGTCATCTTTGGAAGGTGCATAAAGTGAAATGCAAGCAGCATTCAGATAAATAAATTAAGGAATGATAATACTACAAATACAGTTTATCAAGGAATAGCTTTTTTATACTACTATTACCAACCTGCTTGACTAGCACTGGAAAGAAAAATAACAGCATTCCCATCTCTTTAAGGTCAAATAGGGTTATGATAGCATTTTTATAAAGTAAGTGAAACTTAATTACTTATAGATTAAAATTATTTTTATTGTATGTAGTCTAATTTACTAGGATTTCCTGGTTATGATTGATAAAAAATAATTCACATGCTTTTTGGCAAATTTATTAATTTTCTTGAGATAATCTTCTTTGTTTGAACCGGTAATAGAACCAAATGATTTTATTTTGGGTTCAAAGTAGAACTTCGCTTTTAAAATTTCTTACTTTAACCTTTCGAATCACCATTTTTAACTTTATTCAAGTAATTTTCATGGAGTGTTCTTTATTTTTTTTTTGTTTCCAGGCAATTTTTTATTTCTAAAACCATTGCAGCTACAACAACAAAGAAAACTCTCAAATTCCTTTGACAAAATGAGTGAAAAATAGAACCAAAATTAAAGAATCTTCTATTTTACTTTTTGTGCTTTTCTTTCTATTTTAATCAGATAGTACCAAAAAAATAAGTAAAACAATCTTGATTTCTGCTTTAAACATCAAAACTTCGGAAACAATGAATATTACAAGAAAGTAAAGGAGACAAAACATTAAAAAAGAGGATTTAGTTTGCAAAATCCTTAGTAGTATTTCGGTAAATGCTTAAAGCATCCATCTCTCTCTGGCGATAATAAAATTTATTTTACCTATCAATCTTTTTCTTTTTAATGGATTAATAATTATCAGATCAGTAGTTCGTTGAACTCTTTTTTTAATGAATTAATTCTTTAAGAATAGATTAATAATTTTGCTACTCAACTATCTATTCTTTTATTTATCGTTCAAAACTCATGAGTCCAGTGAAGAAAAGGGATAATTTTTAATAAAAAAATAACAGAAGAAAAAAAATAACAGAAGAAAAAAACATAGCAATGAAATACATATTCCTTTAGTTTCTTCTGATTTTACTTGCAAACTAATTCATCAGTTGCTCAAGTGAATGCCTTTCTGGGTAAATTCTAGTTAACGGATAATGTGAGATCTGTCATGAACCAAACATTATTTCAAGTGATAAGCTAGAGTGTTTAGAGAGTTGCCCAAAAAATGAATTCATACAAAAGAGTCGAGATGCCCATTCCCAATGTGTGAGAAAGTGCCCCAATTATCTAGCTCTCGATGGAAAAAGCTGTCAGGATGAATGTCCTATTTTAGATTTAACTAAAGAATCTAAGCCATGTCTAACATCTTTTTCATAATGTGTTAATGGAGTGATGGATTTTTATCAAGAAAATTGTATTAAAACTTGTCCAGCCAATCAGTTGGAATTTCAAGGGATAACGTATAAGATATGTATTTCTTGCCCTAAAAAAACACACAGATTAATAGAGATAAATGGTTCTGAGTATTGCGTTCCAAATTGTAAAGGAAACGACATCTTAGGTTTTAATTTGAAGTGTATTAAACCTTCTAAGTGCACTGGCTTAATCCATTTTAATGAAAAGAGATGTGTGAGTCATTGTAAAAACTATGAATTTTCTATCATTAAAGCAGATGGAATTATTTATGGATGCAAGTCGACATGTTCTATTGAAAGATTTTAAAATTTTTCCGGAGGTTATAAGAAATGTTTTGATAATTGCCCTTCAGGGACAATAATAGACCTAACTTTGTTGCAATGTAATTCAAAGTACGAAGAATGTGCCCATGTAATATCAGCTGATAAGAATTACTGTGTTAGTTCATGCAAATAAAATGAATTCATTAAACAAAGAGAGGGATATACAATATGTTAAATTAGCTGCTCTGAATTCTAATACCAAGACTCTAAAGGTTAGTAATTTTGTGTTGCAAAATGCCCTGAAGGATGGGTAATTGACTTTAAAAACAAGAGATGTTATTAAAATCCTAACGATTGTAAGGTTGGAGTCTCAAATGATGAAAAAGAATGTTTTCAATCCTGTTAAAGATAAGAAGAAGTGATTGTTTATAATGAGTGTACTGTTTGCACTGATTATTATTCAGTAGATGAACAAAGTTGCAATAAAACTTGCTCTAGAGGTTTGATTATTGACAATGCAAGGAAGAGATGCTACAAACATAAAAATGAATGCCCAGGTTTCATTTCATCTGATGGCACTTAATGTCTTAGTAAATGCGATTCAAGCAAAAAAGAGTTTCCCTCTTGGTAAGAAGATCCTCCATAATGTCAAGTATGCTATGATTTCTTTACTAAAGGGAGAAATGGAGAACACAGCACTTGTAAGCCCTACTTTTGATAGTAATCTCTCGTCTGTGAAATACAATGTCCACTTAATGATGCAGTTATATCCGCATTCAATTTTTTTTACATTAGTGGTTTCTGTTTGTAAATTTTTTAACATTTAACGCACTCACATCCATTTTATCAAAATTAAAACCTTCTTCAAAATGTTCTAATAAATCTTTCGCTATCATTGCATCTAGTATTATCAATTCTCATTAGATTCTATGCCATCGACATCTAAACCACTAACCCAGTAGATTTATTTCTTTAATCAGTAGCATAATAATCTAGAACCAAGACTGTGTTGTTTCTTTTCTTAAGCAGAACCTTTAATATGGTTTCCACTTATTTAACTTAACCTTTGCCAATTACAAGCTAGTGAGTTGTTTGTTTACATAGTGGATTGTCAAACAAATCACGAATTGAAGCTAGGAAAGTGGTTTCCTTGTGCGTATCATAGATGGTTTTGCACTCAGTGAAAACGATTTGTACTTAATCTAGCTACAAATCTAACATGGAATGTGTGATATTCTCCAATTTCCTGAGAATTAAAATAGCATAGGGGATATCTAATGTGTACTAAGAAAGTGATTTTCTCCTAAAATAAATGTTTGCATTGATTTACTAGAAAGAAGAAAGGAAGAAATAAAGTGAATGATGACTTGATCTAAGTCAATATTTAACACAAAATTCTTCATATTGTGAGAGCTGAGAGATGAGCCAATTGTTTTAAGAGAGCTTCTCTGATTCAGATTAATTGTTGTCGTGGAGCGAAAAAAAAAAGAGCTTTCATCCAGAGGAAAGGGTCAAGAGTTAGGTTAACTTGAAAATGGAAGTGAGATCTTGGTATTCAGAGGCTTGCTGAAAGATCTATTCGTTTTTATAAAGCTCAGAAATTCCACCCAAGGTAATTGTTAATTTTTGAAGAGTTTTTAGAGAGAATGCCAGAGAGTCAAAGAGCTTGGATAGCTGCTTTTATTCTATTGTAAAGAAGGTAGATTAATAGTGACTTAACTGCTATTGAATAATTTAAAATGATGGATAAGTTCATTATTAAGCAATGGCTGCAAAAATATATTTAGTCATATTAATAGCAGCAACACCAATAAGTTCGAGAGATGTCATCATCATCATCATCATCATCATCATCATCATCATCATCATCATCATCATCATCATCATCATCATCATCATCATCATCATCATCATCATCATCATCTGTGAGTCCATTCAAAAGACTACAAAAAATAGACTGTAGTAGAAATACTATCACTACTAAAATAACAACATTCTTACTGAAGAGTTAATTACACATCAACACATAAAGGATGAATTCAACTGAGGATGAGCATATAGTTAATAACCCATAATAATTAATGAACAATCATATTATCTGCTAGTGTACAGACATCACCAGAGTTGTAAAGCCAATAATTCAGAAAGAAAAAACGAATTCTCTTTTCCTGATATCAATCATTCAATTTCACAATCCCATCAAGAAAATGTGAAAAAGTAGAAGATAATGGTTCCAATGATGGATCCTTGCCATTTGATATGTTAGTTTGTAATGCTTAAAGAACTGAAAAATATGCACAATAAATAGAAATTCAATCAGACAATTATAAGAACAACAATTTGTTGAGATAACGCTTGAACAAGTGTTCTGTTTGTTTAATTTTGTAGTTGTCCATAAGAAAAAGCTTTAAACTTGAAATATTGATCAAGTTAGATAGGGGATAGAAAAGAGAATAAATGCCAATGTCACAGATGCAATTGTGTCTGTAATCTAGAGAGAGCGCTGAGAGGTTGAAGAGATTCTCAATAGGACATAATAAAGATTTCGCTCCTGTGTCTCCAATTTAGTTGTTATCTAGATTTAGGGTTAGGCTTGAGAGATTAAGGAAATTTGTTAAGGGAGATAACAGAAATTTCGCTCCTATGTCTCCAATTTCGTTGTGATCAAGATACAGGGTTAGGCTTGAGAGATTGAGGAGATTCGCTAAGGGAGATAACAGAGACTTCGCTCCTATGTCTCCAATTGAGTTATTTTTTAGATTTAGGGTTAGGTTTGAGAAGTTAAGGAGATTCGCTAAAGGAGATAACAGAGATTACGCTCCTCTATTTCCAATTTAGTTACAAGTAAGATTTAGTGTTAGACTTGAAAGATTAAGAAGATTCCTTAAAGGCCATAGCAGTGATTAAGCTCCTTTGTGTCCAATTTTGTTGCTAGAAAGAAATAGTGTTAGGCTTGAGAAATTAAGGAGATTCACTAAAGGAGCTAACAAATATTATGCTCCTACGTATCCAATTTAATTGTTTTTAAGATTGAGGGTTAGGTTTGAAAGATTAAGGAGATTCGCTAAGAAAAAAAGAAGAGATTAGGCTCCTTTGTATCCGATTCCAGTTTCATCGAGGTTGAGTGAGACACTCGATAAATTGACTAGCCTAGCCAAGGGAGACAGGAGAGATTCCGCTCCAATTTATTAAATTGAATTTCTTGTAAAATTAAGTGAGATCCTTGTCAGATTGAGGAGATTATTACTGATTAAATTTAAGAGAGATATTGTCTCAGAATACCCTTTCCATATTTTATTGAGATTGAGACATACACTAAAAAGGCGAGTAAATCTCATGGGAGCTTATTTAAAATCCTCTAACATCTTGCGATCCTCTATTATTAGCATCGTTTACTATTGATAATTATTCTCATCTAAATCCTTAGAATTTCCCTTGTTTTCCATCTCAGATGCAGTGAACTTCTTAGTCAAATTCATAAGAGATATTCTTTATTGTGGCTAAAGCACAAGGAGCTGTTTAGCAATTCTTTTAAAACCTGCTTTTATGCTAATCCAAGGGAACATATCCAAGCAGATCTCAGCAGATACTAGAGGAACTGACAGTAACTTTCGGGCAAGTTGTTCCTCTGAACAGACAAGCTAGTTATCAAGGAGAAAGATGCATAGGCCAACTGAGAAGCTATCAGTCAAGTATGTAGAAAGATCTGGATTTTCCCATCTCTCTGGTGAAAAATACAAGGGAGATTCCCTGTTATGCCTCTGTAAAATACAATTCACAGGTGATTTATACTCTCTTTTAAATAGCTGATTTTCTAAAGTTGATAACTCTTCGAAGTTATCCTGTAATTGAACTGCATGACTGAAGTTGCCTAACTTAACAACTGCTTGTCCTGATTCGTTTTATGTGATTAAAAAACTGTCTAGCTTGATGTTTCTGTGGAGTATTCGATTCTCATGAAGGAAACTTACTGAATCAATGATCTGAAGAGCCAAAAGATTTTTTTATTCATCTGAGTATTCTCCATAGATTCTCTGCAATTCCAAGTGGTGGATAAGGGAGTACTTACACCTCTCCAGTTCATAGACTACAAACTCTTTGCCTTCAGCATCTTTGAAGAACTTGCACCCGTAGAACTTTACAATGTAAGGAGTTTAACAGATCCTCCTAATGCCTATTTCTCTGATGGCTTCTGCTTTGTTGGTGCACAGTGAGAGTTTGAGAACAGATTTCCTTTTTTTCATGAGGTTCTCTACTCCGAAGACAACTCCACCAACTCCAACTCCTACAACATCATACACTTCACTAAACTCTTTCCACTCCATCATGATGCTCAATGCACTCTTGAGTAAATTCACAGCTAACGAAGTTTTCCTTTATCCCTTGTCGTTAAACCAACTACCTATGTTATGGAGTCTGTGTTGTCTACTCACTTACCATGCAAGGAAATCAATTATTATCCTTTTAGAAGGAATTGGTAGACTGAGAGAGTCTACATGACTCTTCAAAACTACTGAAAATAAGGGGATATTTAAAGGTCTTGTTTGTTTTTAAAGAAGCAACAGCAGCATTGAGCGAGCACCCTAGCTATTCTTCCGTGATTTACTCAATAGGTAGCATGCTATCTTGTAAAGATAAGTGCTTTGATTGAGATGATGGGTTTCAAACATGGTTGTTAAGTCAATTTAAGTAAGCTTAATTTTAGAAATTGTCGAGTAATCAAAAATAGTACCAAAATTATCCAATTGAAGGAGTACTTTCCCCAAGAAAACAAGATCTTATTCAAGACAGTCTCTTTAAATATCACCAACAAGAGGCATTTTGTTCAAGGAGTTATTTTTGGATAGTAAATTCTCTGGGTTTTTGGGGTTAACAGGAGAGGTAAACTGAAGATTGCACAGTTTCAGGAGAATTTGTTAGTCTTAGCTCGATGAGACTAAGAAGTGTCGTATTGTAATATTTCCATGAGCTATGTGCTTTTGATGCAGCAGGTTCACTGCATCAAGCATTTGAATCGCTAACAGTTCCTTAAAGCCCTCAGAAGGAGGATCCTTGTTTTTCTCTGAATAATATTAAATGGTATCGTGTAAGCTTCCCTGACACATCTCCATTTGCTACACAAAATAGACTTTCCGAGTAGTGTTTGAGTTCTCACTTTTATCCTATTCAGTACTTTCATCTATTTCTGTGAGGAAAAATTGATTCTAAATAGCCATAAAGTAATCGCTAGAAGGAAGTTATTTCCGTATGGCATACTCTCTCTCCATTGCTTAAATCTAGCCATCTGTGCGATCAGTGCATTCAAGTACTTTCAGAGCTACCTCTGCAATCTCATTCTTTTTAGCTTTGAGCACTAGCGCGATAGGCCCGTTAGCTTTGTAGCTGATGTCAGAATATTCTGTCTATTAGGCTGCCATCAAGACTAGAAACTTCTCTATGGACTGAAGGCTAAAGCTGCAGTTTTTGATTTCGTTTGCAATTTTATCAGAAGGTGCACTCATTTTCAGAAATATTTGTTAGCTTGATTGTCAGATTGTCATCAGTGATTTGTTTTGTTTGAAGAAAAATTAAATAATATTGGGGATTGATTGCCAAATTATTCATATTCTCACTAAAGCATAAGCCAAATATTATTTTGAGAAATTAAACAAAGTTCTGGCAATGAAACAGATTGCATGTTAAAAATAGTAGTAGTATATTTTTGAATATATAACAAGGATACTATGGTTTAGGCTAATTGAAGTGACTAGAATTGAGAACACAAAGCTAAATATGAGAGCATTATTTTAGACAATCATTTAAACCTATCGATTAATGCCCACACTTGAATTGGTTGAAAATAAACTCCCCCCCCCTGATTTTAACAATATCGAAGAGTACGCTCTTCTTGGAAGAGCAAATCGTTCTGAAAATAATTTCATTATTTTTAAGACCACACATAAATTTGGTACTTTCCTTACAAATAAGAATTCATTAATTTCAAATAAACTTAAAACTATCAGTGCAATCATTCGTAATCACCATTAAATTATTTGAAATTGCTTGGTGATACAAAGAACCAACTTCCTTTGTAATAATAGAGTTTGTGAAGGCTAAGTGGTGAACATTCAAAAAAACTTTGTTCTTTCTTTCGATGAGACTCTCTAATATCGCTTCCATTCCTTGTTTTTGAACATCACTCTCGACGATTTCTAGAGTGGACAATCTACAAGCCGAATCGTTGAATAATGCAGAAATCGGAAGATAAAATTAATTTAATAGTTGGGTTTCATAGATTATTTTATTCTAAGGACAAACTATTGGGATATTTTCCAGTTAGCAATCTAAGAGAACATGGGTTAAGCTTGAAGAATGATTGATTGCTTGGATCATTTCTGAGAAATCCAAGTAATATTGAGTTAATTGCTTTCTTCTGAAGATAAAAGCTTTTATACAATTAGTCTTTTAAATTAATGCAGTAATCGAATCAACTATTACTTGATCTACATCAAGGTTCATAATTACTTTCTTTAATTTAGTTAATTTATCTAGTTAAGACATGTATTTGAATGGCTGAGAGATTAATTCTTATGATTTCTTATGGAGAGTATTGTATTATATTTCTTTTTTCATAAGGGAATCAAATTAAATACTGATTTCCAAGAATTCCAATAAAGGACATCCAGCAGTTTACTCAAATATCTACTCGAAAGAAGATAGTTCTGAGATGGTTGCATTGATTGTTAATTTCTGCAGTTTACAGGCTTAGAAACGGAAGGGATCAAACTTATTTAAAACCTATTTCCTTTCTAATAAATTCAAAATAATCACTTGATAATTCAGCTTAATCTGTCCAATTTACGTGAGACAATCTATATTCTTCCAAGGATATTCTCTCCAAATTTCATATAAGTCCCCTAAGTCAATGTCTGATTCCTGTTCGTATATTCTCTTGATCTGCAATGACACTCCCAAAGGATTATTTAGAAGCGGTTTTTCCTACATCAGTTGAATGCTAGTAAACTTGCCATTTCTGATGAAATCCAAGAATGATTCACATGACCTTCTGCTAATCATTCCTGAGAAATAAAAGGACTTTAACTGGATGACTGTGAGTCTCTCGAAGAACCTAAATGCATTAACTGCTTGGTTCTACTGAATTTTATCCTCTTGATCATTTTTATTTTCATCATTTTTTAGCTATTCTTAACATAACTGCTCAAGTACTAATGACCCAGGCAATATATCTCTGATTCTATGAATATCTTTGAACACCGTGGTCGCTCTAGTTGGTTGAATATGATCAAGATTAAAGAGATTATTCAGATAAAATATTTTCACAGATTTTATCTCTCCAAGGCGAGAGAACAACTTATCGTAGATTTTTGGATATCTCAGTTCATCACAGCAAAACGAAAGATTCAATAAATCATATTTTTGACCAAATCTAAGGTGATTTACAATTTTTTCGTTGACTAATTCGCCAATATTCAATATAACTACCTTAACAATCTGCAGCAATTAATTCAGTGCATTGACCGTTTCTTCAGTTTCTAGATTTATTCTTCCAATGTCGGCATGAACAAGGGAATGTTTCCAGCTGCTGAGAGTATTCAGGACTAAGGAAGTAGTTCTTCCTGAAAGATTTTAGAAAAGCTAATTTCCTGTGAATTCTGAGAGTTTTGATGAATTCATTGGGTTATTTTTTAATTCAGCGATTCCCTCAGCAATTGCTTCGCCGAAGATTTATCCTTCTCCTGAGATTGTGAGTTTTTGCAAAAATTTCATAGAAAGAATCATTTGAATGCTGAGTTTAATAGCAGAGAAATAAGATTCTCTGAAATGACTGTCAGAGTTAAGTAACTTAGATAAACAAAGATCATTATGATTGCTATCTCTACCATGGGATCTTTAATAGGTAATTGTGACTTTTCTAATCTCTTTTATAAACGGCAAAGCACTGAGCATAGTAAGGATGTTTAGGATCGAAGAATATGTGACTTACAAATTCAATTCTTTAGTGATTTCATTTGTTAGACTGATAGTTTGAATTGCATCTTCGATATTAAAGAATTATTGTTTTGTAGTAACGTCTGCGAATATCCACTGCTGCATGGAATAATACTTCTACACTGGATTCCAAATATTGCTAATTCGATCCTTGAAGTCTCTGGCGAATATGCAAAGATACTGGTGTTTTTTATTTTTTTACTTTTTCTCATTTGTTTTAGGCATTTCTTCTTGATCGTGGACGAACGCATCAGCTCTCAACTTCAAGAACTCAAATCGCTACTTGAAGAACTCAGCAGCTGATAGTTATTCAGCGAGCATGAATGGATCGCTTAGCTATGATGCTCCATCAGTTCTAAATACTCTTTTCTCCACTCTCGCTCTTTTCATGATGGAATTGTTTGAAGTTCTAAAATATTTTTCAAAAGAGTTGCTCCTGATATCTTTTCGCTAATGTTTGAGAAATTTTAAAGTATCTTATTCCTACGGCTACTGATAATAAGCAAGGATCTGTTATCTTAATGTGTCGCCTTGACTAATTCACATAGACACTTTAGCAGAAAAAATCATATAATTATTATTATTATTCAGTTTCAAAATTTTCAGAGAATCTCCTTGATTTACTTATGTTGATCAAAAAGAAACTACAAAAAACATCTACTAGCATTACAAAACTCGAAGACTAAGTTTATCTTTGCTTTTGGAGATGAATTAGAGGATCCTCATATAATGTTACAAATGTAAAAGTAGAAGTAAAATTTGAGGGACTACTTTGGCAAAATGTGCTTCTTCTGCTTCTTCTTCTTCTCCTCTGTTTTCTAATTTACATTTAAGTGTATTTCTGATGGAATGTCCAAGAAGATTCTCTAACAGAATATTAATACAAAACGATAACAATATAAAATCCAATATTCTTATCTCGAATAAATCTTAACTTTGTTGTATTACTAACCCCCCTCTCAAAAGCTAGATTCCCATTGAAATCTCCAAAGAAAAAAATCTAGAAACAATTGTTTTATCTCTTCCGCTTCAAACAAAAAACAAAACAACCCAAATAATGTTCATAACCACCAAAAGAATAAGACATATCCCATCTTTGTCACTCTAGATCTTTCGATCACTAAGCAGTATCCCTGCTGAGAAGAAAATCCATATTCTCTACAGCGATTACAATAACATTCACTTTAATCTAGCTACAGAGGAGTTTCTGTATGAATACTCCAATCTGAAACACCCTACACTCTTCCTCTGGAGAAATAAGCAGACCATCGTCATTGGTATCCATCTATATATATCTATCATGTTTCACTTTGTTGCTTTGAATTACCCTTGAACCCTCTCTTGCGCTTCTTTTGAGCTATTTATCTAACTGCATTTCGTTGTAATGTTTTCTTAGGAAGACATTAGAATCCATGGAAGGAATGTTTTATCCAGAATATGGAGAAAGATGGGATCGAGCTGGCAAGAAGAAGAACAGGTGGTGGTGCAGTTTATCACGATCTAGGTAGAATAATCAATGAATGGCTAATATATTTCTATTTTCACATGAAAATCTTTTGGTTTTGTGCCTTTTCAGCTTAGTTATCATAATTTATCATTTATTAACAAACTAAGGTAACACATGCTTCTCATTCTTGACACCTATCTTCGATGATACTCAACCACTTGACTCTAAGAAAGTCAACAATCAGATCATCTTAGGTGCCCTTAACAGCATTGGCATCACTGCAGAAGTCTCTGGAAGAAACGATCTAACTTATAATGGGAAAAAGGTTAAAAAATGATAGATTAGATAAGAAATATTTGCGTTCTTTAAAGTGAAGGTTCTAATTATTACTATTCACACTTAAATATGAACATAAAATCTAATATTTTTGACCTATTTGTTATTTCCTTTGTTGTATCTTTCTTAGTTCTCTGGTTCAGCATATCAGATAAACCTGGGAAAAGCTGACGGAACTGGCAAAAAAGCACTGCATCATGGTACAATGTTGTTGTCTGTAAACAGCGAAAACGTCAAGAACTACTTGAATCCCAACAAGGAAAAGCTCAAAAGCAAGGGTGTCGATAGTGTTCTCTCAAGAATCATGAATCTGACAACTATTAAGCCAGAATTAGACCATACACTACTTTGCTAAATTCTCGAAAAAGAATTTATCAAGCATTATGAAGGATATGAAGTCATCAAAGAGCAACTCATTCATGATTCTTTAGCTGAGAAACCAAAAATCAAATAGATCTATCATGAGCTCAAATCATGGGATTGGGTAGAAATAAAGAACGCATGCAAAATTTGAATTTTCCTTATTTTTAATTGCAATTTTTGCTAATTTTTTCCCTCTTTTTCAAACCATAGATCTACGGCAATACACCCTAGTTCACGAACAGCTTGGAAAAGAGATTCGACTGGGGCATCGTTGATATCAATTTCAAAGTCCAGAATAACGTTATCCGCGAAGGAAAAGTATGGAGTGACTGCCTGTACGCAGATTACATCACTAAAATGAATCAGTTTCTGAAAGAATGCGCCTTCACCTATGATCAACAAGGAATCGAGTAACTTTGCTATCTTTTGAGGAATGAATTCCATCTCAACCCCGACTTAGTCTCATTCACAGATTAGCTAGAAGAATGGGTCAAAAAGTCGATATGATAGTCACAAAACTGCAATTGATAAATTTACATATTTCTATTTTGAATACTCGCTCTCTCTAAATTTCAAATTTTTTTTAAATTAAACCGCAGAATATTATTGGGAAAACCTTTTTTAAACAAATTCCCCTTTGATTCTATTGTAAAAATGAATTGAAACTACCTATCCCTTCAATTTGAATAAAAAAAATGAAAATACCACTATGGGGAATGAAGAAGAAAAAAAAACCCAAATTCAAAAAAAAAGAGAAAGGGAAAAATAAATAATTAACTCGCTAACTTACTAACAACTTCATTTCATTTTTCTTGTAAGAGCCATCGCTGTGATGGTGAAGCCACTAAGTGAAAGTCCCTCTCGACTAGAGTATTAGTTTTTGCTTCCTACACCTTAAATAAACTTTTTAAGATGATGACTAATATAATACATAACCACCGCTGAGTTTTTAAAAACCCTATACATAGTTTTTTATCGGGCCGAAACTCTGGATAGAGAGAAAAAGGACTTTAATAACCATTTAAAAGCTTCCAAGATTTATGATAAGGCCTATTCTTAGGATTATTCATAAAAATAAGAGAATAATTTACACATCTAAAAAATGATATGTATTAATTCTTAACATCAAGACTTCATTCAAACAATCTCAATGAAGCACAGCAGCAGCAGCAGCAATTACAGCAGTATAATTCATAATCAACGCATTCGAATATTAAATATATACAAATAACAAACGAAATGAAAAAATGATCAAATTGCATTCAATGAGAATGACAGATAAATAATATGAAAAAAAACAAATAAAACAGTTCAATCAACAAATAAATATCAAAAAAACAAATAAAATATGAGATAACCAAGAAAACTGTGGAAGCTAAATCCAGCGACTTGTTGTTTGCTAGGAGGAGAGATATTATTAGAGAGGGGATTGGGAAAGAAAAGTTAATTAAAAACGATATATTTGACTTTTTCAAATTTAGCGTTGGGGAAAGAAAATTTAAGAAAAGAAACTATGAATGATTCCTTATTTGTAGAATGAGGGTTGGGGGGGAGAGAGCTAGTCAGATTATTTAATCAATAGATTTATTTGTAGTTTTTCATTTTTCTAAGTATTTTGTGAGATTTCTTATCAATTTAATAGAGCTTTTTGAAAATTCATTAAATCTCAGTTGGCCAGTGCTGTTTTCTTTTTGTTATTTCTTCTTTGACACAAATTATTTTTTTATCAAAAACAGAGCTTTGTCTTTCAAACGGTTTCAGTTTTTTTCATTTGGGCTGAGACTTATGTCATGCTAGAGTTCCCATTTTTGTTTTTCTTGATTCCTAATTGTGAGATATTTGATATTTCGGGCAAGGTCAACAGTATGTGATAAATAAGCACTGTTGATAAAATGATGAGTAACTAAAAAAATCTAAGAAATGAAATTGAAAAAAAGCAAGAAGAAGATGGATGAACGTGAAAAGAGCACAAAACTTATGAAAAAGGTGAAGACTGAATGATAAGGATAAGATGAATTCATTCAGGGTTTTTAAATTTTAAATGAAAAATTTGTGTGGATCCTGTAACCAAGAAGCAACAATAACATTTTAAAAAAAGTAAGGGAATAATAATATTCTCTGAATTTGCTTATTAACATCCCAAAAAGTAAGCCCTCTTTTATTATTATTCTCGATTTTTAATAGTGTTGTAACTTTCCACCTTCCCTCTTTATTTCATAATCTTTCTAGCAATGTTCTGAATCGAAAAATATCTTTCCTAAGAATTTTCAAGGAGCAAGAGATTTCGCATTTGCTTCATAAAAAAAAAATAAACTAAACTCGGGGGAACTTTTAACTATTTAAATCTTGAGTTATTTATTTCAATTAACATCTTGTTTTGGAAACTTTAGTCATTGGGATAACATTTCAAGAGAGAATTATTGAATTAATTTTATCAAAAACATCGATTAACAGAATATATTATTTTGGAGAGATGTGCTTGATTGCTCGGAGTTCTGTATCTACCTCATCATAAGGGATCGTTTCTAGGAATATTATGAAGTGCTAACAGAGCAAGAAATTAAAGTTTTCAAGGGATAGTAGTTTTTTTAAAGAAAAGAAGAAAAAACTGATGTTTTTAGATCTCTTCAACTAAATCCTTAGATTTTTATGTTGGCTAAGTCTAAACCTCGGCAATGTTTATTTTTACTTTTGTCTTTGTTAATGTACCTTGATTTGTATCTACAGTTGATATAGGAATTATATAATTGATAGAGGAAGTAATACTCAAGATATTTAATGTTCTTCTGTTTAAATAAAAACAATTTTTTTTTATTATCTTTGAAAGTTTGCTCAAAGTGTCTTGCTTTCCATTTAGGCTAATAACCTCTCAGCTTTTAAACTAGGTCTTGTCCAGGATTTACATTTAAAAATAAATATGGTTGATGTATTTCCAGTATAGAAAAAACAATAGAAGAAAATACTCATAGTTCTCTCTCTCTCCTTAAAACTGTTGTATTTATTGCATTATCTCTTTTTTTAATTGCTGACTATTTATTCTTTATGAATTGAACTCACTTTCATTTCTTATTTTTATGTTAATTCATGCTGCTTAATTTAAACTGACAGAAATCAATTTCATTGATTGAATGGTTAACTTGTTTTGGAATTCTTGTTTAAAATGGTAACAAATTGAATTGAAATAACATGCCCTTCTACTTCAAAAACAAATAACTGTATTCACACGATGAAAGTAGTATGTTTCTACTTTCATTTTGAATTATTTGTATTAAACCGAACATTTTCATAGATTCAAAGAGAAAGAGTGCCAACTTTGTCTTAATTTAAAATGTTTAGAGAGGGAAGAATGATGTTAGGCATGTTGCCATAATTTCTTGTGGGCAAAGCCAGCAAAAATATTAGGTATTTTTATTCTCTCAAGGTGATATATTTCAAAGGTTTATCTGAAGAAATTATCAATATTATTATAAAAAACATGTAAAAATCACTTTTTTTCTCTTGGGGAGAAAGAAAAGCAATCAATGAATAATTAATTCTATTCATTTGATTCAAACACTTTAAGCTTATTTTTTCTTCTTCAAGCTTGCTCCAGGAGAATCGCTGGGGCACTGAAAAGCTCATCAATCAATTTGTTTTTGGGATTCACAGCTGGAATCCACTCTGGTCTGTCAACAAGTAATTTATTCCAGATAATCTCACTGATGTAGTAATTCGCGAGTTGATTTGGATGGAATCCATCGACAGGCTCGATAATCTCATATCCTTGATATCCGTCTTGCTCAGCTAGGAGAATGGCTTCTTAAATTGGAAGATCATAGAATTAGATGTCGAAATTGTTAAATGTTGTCGTAGCAATAATATCCTTGTACACATTGTTAAGCTCATGTGCTCTCTAGGTAGTTGCTTCTCTGATAGTCGAATTCGTGTTCATCCATCCCCAGCATGGACTGGTGTCGAGACAATTAAGATAATCGTAGAAATCAGTGTATTTTACGAAAATTGGATGGATTCTGTTTTCAAGCAGATCATAAAGGATATCACCATCTCCTAGTCCCCAGACGACCATGTGCGATCCTTTAGGCACTACTGTGTCCAAGAAATTCCAAGCTTTCAGGATATTTCTCCGGAAATCTTCTTCAGTCGTGAAGGAATTAAGAGATTGATGGGCACTGCAGACATCATTCCCAATGAGTTCAAAGACGATGAGTTGAGGGTGATCGTAGGTTTAGTTTCTGCGGATGGCTTGGAAATCGTTGAGATGGCTAGAACGAGCACCTGAGAAAGAGAGAGGGAGATAAAGAAGAAAAAAAGAGGAAATATTTAGAAATGACTACAAAAAAGATATGGAAACATGAGAAAGATCTAAAAAATGATAAAATTTTCAGTTAAATCAATATTTTTACCATTGACACCAAGATTTTGATAATCATTTCTGTTGCATCTGTTGAGTTCATAGACTCGTTGGTAGAATGAATGAACAAATGGGACTGACTCATATCCTGAAGAAGCACTAAGGTAAGGTAAGTCAAGTTCGTCACTTGCTCTGTAGAGAAGATCATTAAAGGTGTCCTCTGCAAAAATTCAAAAATAATTATGGGAAATGTTAGACAAAAATTGTCGATGAAAAATGATTTGATTTATGATACTTTGCCACATAGTGACGTTGAAGTACTTCGGGGGGATCGAGAAATGTGCTCCAGCTGAATCTCCAATGACAATCACTCCCAATCGATCTGAATGACCACACTGTGAACATACCATACAGCTTAAAAAAGAAGAATCGTTTAATTTTTCTTTTTCTTTACAAGTTCTTCTTTGTAGTTGTTTCCGGTGACAGTGTTAACTCCATAGATACCATTGCAATCGAAATCAATAGATTAATCACCTTGATACACCTTCCTACCAGGATATACAGTGCTAAGGAAATCATTACAATCTTTACCTCTCCAGTTATATCCTCTGAAATTGGGGATCGTACTGAAGCCATCTTGATCGAAATCCACAACTGCTTGGTGATTATCAGCGAAGTTATTAATCAAATCAAGAATCCACTACCAAGGTGTTAGCAATGGAGCTGTTGTTGGGTTAGAAAGTAGCTAAGCGGAGTTCTTGAATTACTGGAGAAGCACTTGCATCTGAGATGGATATTCAGAAGAAGTATCTTCATTTTCAGGAGTAGTAGAAGTTACAGGTATTTGCGACTATGAAGGTGAGTGCAAGTTGCATTAAGAGAATATTCCTGAGCAGGCATTGGCTTTTCTGTGAATTACAAATGGAGGAAAAGTATTAAAAGATATTAATCAAAAGTAAGTAACCCTAAATCAAGGGGGGAGAGGGGGGAGATCAATATAAAAGAATTATTGGGTGTGTAATTAAAAAGATCTCTTTATTTTTGAAGCTAAAATGAACCTGCAAATGACGTCAGAGTTGTCTTTGTTGGCGAATCCACTGATAATATAAGGGCCTAGATAGGTAACTATTCCAGAGCAGGTACCACTCAGATTCTTGGGGAAGATCTTGCAGAAATGCTTGGAGATGTAAGTGGAAATCTCGATGCGTTTATATACGGCGTCGTTGGTGGCGAGAGTCACAAGGATATCGCAAAGAATGCATTGCATGGCATTGTCACCAGATTTAGGGGTAGTTTCAGATTAGGATTGTTAGGATCCTTGATTTGTTGCTTGGATTTTGCCTAAAAAAAGAATGAGAAATTGAGTAAGAAAATTATGGACAGGCAACAGGAAATATTAGGTATTTATAAGCTGATTATCTGCACCAAGAACATCAAATTGGTTTACTCATTTGTGCTGAATCACAGACTGCTGTGGTGGCAGCGAGTAGAGTCTCGAAATGAGCATACGTATTGGCATGCTGTGAAGGTACATTTTCGATGATTTTCTTGGAGATCCTGTATGCTTCAGAGATTCCATCTGCACAGACAAGATCTGCAGCGACAGTTAGATTCTAGCCATTTGAGCTGGAAGTTGAACATATCTCAGAGACCTTTGGCAAGATGAATTGCATGGTGATGACATAAGTGAAAGCACTTCTGTAATCGTTCTACTCGTAGAAGTTCACAAACTTCTAAGCATCTCTCTGGAGATTGTTGTGAGCCATTTCGCACATGACTTATGGAGTCAGAGTGAGGTCATCGGTGTTTCCAGACACGCAGAGAATAACTCCAAGGAGGAGTAAGGCTGTTAAGCACAAATTTTATGTGTTTTTCATATTTTTCTCACACAAAATTACAAGACAAAAAGTATTTTTTATTTTATTTCTATGTTATTTTTAATAATTTCGCTCAATTATAACCTCATACTTAATAAATGATTTCCAAGTTCAAGTTGAAGGAGGAAATCAACTTTTAATAAGCCAAAAGTACCTTACATCTTCTGAAGCGGATTTGGTTTGGAAAGAGATTAGGTATCCTGTTTTGAATGCTGAAATAATGTATTCTCCCATAATCACATAAATTAATTTGATTTTTTAGTTTATTTCTTCCCCAATAATTTAAAAGTAGTAAATTCGATTGATTTATGATATGAGTTGCAAGAGTGTGGGGCAATAAAGAATCTTGAGAATGGTTTTAATAATAGCAAACTTTAAGAAAAAACAAGCTTGAATTCAAATAGCCCCTAAAAATTTCTTACAAATATCTTGATTTGAGTAACAATATGATTTTTGAAGTGTTAGTTGAAATGACAACTGTTGACTTGTTGGTTAGGATTAAGATGCAAATTATCCCAATCCTACTTCTGTTTCCTTAATTAATCTTCCTCAAAATAGAGTTATCAGTAGGAAATCTCTCTTATTTCAACAATCAGAGTTCTAAAAATAGAAAGGCATTTTTTTGTTATAACGGGTGTTGACAAAAAAATGGCACTATTTTTTCTGATATTTTTGAATATGTTCAATTTTGTTTTTTTAAATAACTTTATTAAAGTACCTAACTACCTAATGGATTAATAAATCTCACTTGCTAAAGAAAACCTTATCTCCTTCTGATTTCAACTAATCTCTAGAAGATAAGATATCCAATAATCCATCAAGATACTCACTGCCACATATTCATGAGAAGTTTATAACGTTCTCAAATATTTTTGAGAAAGTAAAAGTTATTTCAAAATGCTAATTGCTAGAAGTATTTTTGAGAAAAACTGTGATTATCCTCATTTAAATTGAAACTCTAAAAATACAATAAAGCATTGATTGTAGAACATGATAAATTACTGATTAATTGCTTGATCAAACTGCAATAATAATAAAATATCTTTTTCTCTCTAAAAATCCAAATTTCCAAAATAAACTTACTTTTCTTCATTTCACAATGATTTCCTTCCCTACATGCTCT